>Ga0255051_10000007_pt1 | contig 91067 bp, 73 predicted proteins | sample JV7_2_9_MG_FD_181719 | JGI IMG/M metagenome (GOLD analysis project Ga0255051, IMG submission 181719) | Seawater microbial communities from Jervis Inlet, British Columbia, Canada - JV7_2_9 | ecosystem: Environmental > Aquatic > Marine > Inlet | place: Canada: British Columbia | collected 2016-10-06
TGCACGCTGAAGCACGGGTATGCATTCTGCCCTGTATAGCGGGACATATTGGTGCCGATACCGCGGGAGTAATACTTGCCGAACGTCCCGATCTGGCGGAAGAATACGTGCTGCTGGTAGACGTCGGAACAAATGCAGAAATAGTGCTGGGTAACCGGAACCGCCTGCTAGCCGCGTCGAGCCCGACCGGTCCCGCGTTCGAAGGCGCACAAATTACCTCGGGGCAACGTGCTGCTCCGGGCGCGATCGAGCGTATACGCGTCGATCCAGAAACACTGGAACCCAGGTTTCGCGTGATCGGTTGCGAGGTCTGGTCGGACGATCCGGAATTCGCGCAGCAAAGCGCCAGGGTCGGAGTCAGTGGAATCTGTGGGTCGGGGATTATCGAAGCCATCGCTGAAATGTTCCTGGCTGGCATAATCGATCAGGACGGCGTCATTGGACCGGTAAAGGGCAAGGCTAGTGAACGCGTCGTAAAGGAAGGGCGAACCTATGCCTATATATTACATGAAGGCGACAAGACGATTCGTATTACGCAAAATGATGTACGCGCAATCCAGCTTGGCAAAGCTGCCCTGCACGCGGGCACACGGCTGTTAATCGATCGCATGGGAATCAGCAAGGTCGATCGTATTGGATTTGCCGGAGCCTTTGGTAGTCACATCGACGTCAAGTATGCGATGGTACTGGGATTGATCCCCGACTGTAATCTTGAGCAGGTAGGATCGGTTGGCAACGCCGCAGGTACCGGTGCTCGTATCGCATTACTGAATTTGCCGTCACGTCTCGAAATCGGGGAAATCCTGCCCAAGGTTGAAAAAATTGAAACCGCCATCGAGCCTAAATTTCAGGAATATTTCATCGAAGCGATGGCCTTGCCGCACAAGCTTGACCCTTATGAAGAGTTATCAAAAGTGGTCAAGCTTCCACCGTTGAAAGCAAAGCTTGAAAATGGTGATGATGGGCCCAAGCGAAAGTCGAGGAGGCGGCGTAATCGGGGGTAGGGTATCTCTGGGTTATTCTTTCGTATTTATTTCACACACCACTACTTTCAATACTTCGTAGCTAATTATTTAGTAAGTGTGCGAGTCACTTCCTTTGCCTGCCCAAAGGAAGTAACCAAGGAAAGGGCAGCCCCATCGTGTGGCCTTCGGCTACCTGAAAATAGCTTGCATTTTATCAGGCACGCCGCAACGCGCTCCAGGCGCGGAGCGACTCTATGGACATCCATGCCCATAGACCAGACAAAATACAACTATTTCCAGCACACGATAAGGGCGATTAAAAGAAACACTCGTCATTCTGGCCTTAGAGCTGAAATCTCGTGTGGATCGACCGTGATATGGGCGCTATTTTGACGGGGCAAGAGCTTGTCTGGGGCGGCGCTTTTGGTTACTTTTCTCGCCGCAGAGAAAAGTGACTCGTGCACTTACTCAATATTAACTACGAAGTAACGAGAGTTGTAGTGTGCGAAAAAGTAATACATTAGAAAATTGAACAATGGTGAACTCGTCCCACACGGACGAACCAACCCCATTCAACCAGTCGCCTTGGCATCCAGATCAAAATCTCCCGCATTGTGGGAGAGCGGTAGTTTCCGCCTTTCATTGCGCGGCGGAATGCCGAACATATCGCGGTAGCATTTGCTGAAATGGGGGGCCGAAATAAAACCGCAGGCGAGGGCGATGTCGACGATCGACTTACTGGTTTGTAATAGTAGTAAGCGGGCTCGATTCAAACGCAGGTTCAAATAATAGCGGGTAGGGACACAGCTCAGATGCTTCTGGAACAGTCGCTCTAGCTGCCGTCGAGAGATGCCGACATACCTGGAGAGTTCGTCGAGGCTGATCGGTTCTTCAAGATTGGCTTCCATCAGGGTAACTGCTTCGGTAAGAACTGGCTGGTTGGCGCCGAGATGGAGTCTTAACGGAATACGTTGCCGATCTTCCGTGCCGCGAATGCGCTCGCACATAAACTGTTCCGAAATTTGCGCGGCTAGTTTCGCCCCGTGGGAATTGCTGATTACTTTCAGCATCATATCCAGTGACGACTGTCCCCCGGCACAGGTGATTCGATCGCGATCAATGTGAAACAAATCATCTGAAAATTGTGTCTTCGGGTATTCCTCACGCATGCTGGCTATATTTTCCCAATGTATCGTGCATCGGTAACCATCGACCAGGCCGGCGCGCGCTAACAGGTAGGTGGCCGTACAAAGTGCCCCCATGGTGATATTCCGACTGGCAATTTTGCGTAGCGCAAATTTCATCGATTTGCTCCAGCAATCTGAAATATCGACACCGCCACAAACAAACAATATGGACATATCACCGCTCTTATCAATACTGTAATCGGGAGTGATTTCGAGCCCGTTGCTGGCCTTTGCCGGCTTGCCATCCAGTGTATAAATGGTCCATCTATAAAGCGGTTTCTGCGCTGCCCGATTTGCCATACGCAGCGGTTCGATTGCCGAGGTAAATGCAATCATGGAATAGTTCGGGACCAGCAGGAAACCGAAATGTTCTGGTTTCACTCCGGATTTTTCATCGCTCATGAATCGGGCAACCAGTATTTGATTAAAGGCGAAAATTGATCAATAAATGACCAATGACTGTCAAAATACTAGTCTTTAATACAAGTTATTGCACGCTAATTCTATTCGACCACTAAGGTTCCAGTAGAAATGAGCCTTACTGAAATTTCGGGCAGATCTTAAACCATCGAATCTGGCATCGAATCCTTGCGCTGTTTAATGTAGTCGAGCAGGGCTTCGTCGATTGCAGGGTCGATGGCCGGTGCCTGATACTCGGCCAGTACCTTTTTCCACTGAGCATTGGCGCGTTGCGAGTGATCGAGCCGACCATCCAGTTCCCACTGTTCGAAACTGTTATTGTCAGTAATCGGAGAGCGATAAAATGCCGTCTTGAAATTGTTCTGGGTGTGATTACAGCCGAGGAAATGCACGCCCGGCCCGACTTCACGAATCGCATCCATGGCCTGACCGTTATCAGACAGGTCGACCCCGCCGAGCAGGATTTCGAGCATAGCGGCCTGATCGACGTCCATGATAAATTTCTCATAGCCCATGGACAGTCCACCTTCCATCCATCCAGCAGTATGGAGAATGAAATTGACGCCAGCGAGAGCCGCCGGCAACATCGTATTAGCTGCCTCCGAAGCGGCCTGCGCATCGGGCAATTTAGACGCGCAGAGACCACCGCCCGACCGAAATGGCACGCCGAGGCGACGCGCCAGGGCAGCCATGCAGTAAAGTACCAGGGCGGGTTCTGGAGTGCCGAAGGTCGGCGCGCCCGATTGCATCGACATTGAGCTCGCGAAACTACCCATGATCATCGGTGCACCTGGGTTGACCAGTTGTACGAATGTGAGTCCTGCCAGTGCCTCGGCCAGCGATTGTGCGGCGGTACCGGCGACCGTAACCGGTGACATCGCGCCCGCCAGAATAAATGGCGTGATGATACAGGCCTGATTATTTTCAGCGTAAACCTTGGCCGCACCGAGCATGGTGTCGTCATAAGTCATTGGCGAGTTGGCGTTGATCAGGCTGGTAGCGTAGGTCCGGGGTCTTCCTGATTGCGGGTCGATATAATTGTCACCGGCGACAATTTTGATCATTTCGACAGTGTCCTGGGCACGCTCCGGTGCGGTAACAGAGCCCATAAAACCCTTGTCTGAATATTTAATATGCGAGTACACCATGTCCAGGTGACGCTTGTTTACGGGTATATCGACCGGTTCGCAGATGGTGCCGCCAGATAGATGCATCGAGGGTGAGGCATAAGCGAGTTTGACGAAATTCTGAAAATCCTCCAGCGTTGCATAACGCCGACCTTTATCCAGATCGAACACAAAAGGACTGCCATAGGCGGGTACCAGTGCAGTGTTTTTACCACCTATCTGGACGTTACGCTCAGGATTGCGTGCGTGGTGGGTGTATTCGGCAAGTGCGGTTGCCTGGATTATCGAACGGCACAGGCCGCGCGGGAATCGGACGCGTTCACCGTCGATTTCGGCGCCCCCTTTTTGCAAAATCTCCAATGCCTCGGGCATATCACGAAAATCGATCCCAATTTCTTCAAGAATAGTATCGGCGTTATTTTCGATGAGCTGGAGACCCTCTTCATCGAGTACTTCAAAATAGGGAATTTTACGCGTGATATACGGTTTGCCGACACTAGCAACCTCGGTTCCAGCACGATGTGCGCGGGCACCTCTACGTCCGCGACGTCCTCGATCTGGCCTGTTCGATTCACCCATTATTGACTCCATAAACACCCTGCGCGCAGGCGATCCAATAAACCAGTATGGTTTTAGCACTCCGACACGGCTGATCTAGGGGCGACTTCGAACTGTTCGCGAGCGTCATAGACCGTGTTGACGCGATTAAATCGAGTTGTCGATGGCAGGGATTAGGATAGAATAGGGTTAACGTGGTCGCCTGATATTAGAAATAACTGGCGATTGGAGGTTTTATTATCCCACTGGAAACTGAAAAAATCGGTATTCTCCTTATCGATGGATACCCGTTGATACCGTTCAGTTGCGTGGTCGATTCGATGCGAACGGCAAATCGATTATCCACGAATGAAATGTACCAGTGGCACTATTATGCGCCTGATAATGAGCCAGTTTCAGCCAGCAGCGGGATTACTGTACCAACCCGGCCACTGAGTGAGGCCAGCAATCTCGAAACCCTGATCATTTGTGCGCCGAATTCGGCGCAGTATTTTGACGATTCCAAAACAATTAAACTGTTAAAAAAGTTCGACCGCCAGGGGGTTAATCTCGGTAGCGTCAGTTCGGGCAGTTTTATCCTGGCAAAAGCATCGTTGCTGGATAATTGCCGCTGCACGATTCACTGGGAAAACATCCCGGTATTTAAGGAGCTCTATCCCCAGCTGGCAGTAACTTTCACCCTGTACGAAATCGACAATAAACGATTCACCTGTTCGGGTGGTACCGCCGCGCTCGATATGATGTTGAAGCTAATCGAAAATCAGTACGGCCGGGTACTTGCCCAGCAGATTTCGCAGCAGTTCCAACATGATCGTATTCGTACCGAAATCGATTCACAGCAGATGGCCGACCGCATCGATCTGGCGATGAGTGCGCCGAAACTGATCGATGTCATTAATTTGATGGAATCGAATATCGAGGGGCCGTTGTCGTTGCCTGATATCGCTGATAAATGCAATCTCTCGCTGCGCCAGATCGAACGTTTGTTCCACAAGTATCGAGGGATGACGCCGAGCCAGTATTATTTGTCGCTACGCCTGTTGCACGCCAAACAATTGCTATTGAATACCAATAACAGCGTTATCGATATTTCTATCGCCGCCGGATTTGAAACCCAGTCTTACTTCACGGCCTGTTATCGTAAATTTTTTGGCAGCTCGCCCCGTGTCCATCGATCACAGGTTGCAACCGAAAGGCAGTGAACTGAATTTCCCACACCCGGATAACACGCCAGGAACCTTTAAACCCTGCTTAGAGACTGGAAAAATAGTCTTTAAATGCCCCAATCGTCGTGGCTATATCATCGCTGTTGATATCCAGATGGGTGACCATGCGCATCGTTGGCATGTCTTCAGTCATGCTAATGCCATTGTCGCGTAGATAGTCACACAAGGGCGTAATATGCTCGGCTGGAGGGCTGATAAACACCATGTTGGTGTATTGCTCAACCGGCATCATCTGCAGCGAAGCCAGACCTTTTGCCAGTTGTTCGGCGTTGCTGTGATCGTCGATCAGGCGTTCGATATTATGCTCCAGGGCATACAACCCGCCAGCCGCGAGGATGCCTGCCTGGCGTGTGCCGCCACCGAGCAGCTTGCGATTTCTGCGTGCTTTATTGATAAATTTGGTTGAGCCACACAGTACCGATCCTATTGGTGCGCCAAGCCCTTTCGACAGGCACAGGGATATACTATCGAAAGGCGCGGATATTTCTGTTGCACTAATTCCTTCTGCAATAGCTGCATTCATTAACCGCGCTCCGTCCAAATGAGTCAGCAGACCGGATTCGTGCGCCAGGTCGCACAGGGCCCGTAAATGAGATAGCGACTGGACCCGGCCATGTACGGTATTTTCGAGGCATAGCAGACGCGAGACCGAGTGGTGAATATCATCAGATTTGATCGCCTGGTGCAAGCTATCGACAGGCACCTCAAACTGTTTCCCGGTTGCCAGTGCAGTTGAGGCAATACCGCCCAGTACTGCTGCTCCTCCGGCCTCTTTACTGTACACGTGATAACCGTCGCCGCTGATATATTCATCGCCTCGTTGGCAGTGGCCTAGTATGGCGAGCAGGTTTCCCTGTGTGCCACTACTGACGAAAAGCCCCGCCTGTTTACCGAGCAGTTGCGCGGCAGTCTGCTCGAGCTGGTTAATGCTCGGGTCTTCGCCATAAACGTCGTCCCCGACGGAAGCATGGGCCATCCGTTCGCGCATTTCAGCTGAGGGTTGAGTCAACGTATCACTTCGATAATCTATCGATTTTTTCATGGTCTGGCAGGGGGTCTCTGGTTAAGCTGCTGTATTAATTTAATTTAAATTGCATTTCCGTAGAGGCGGTGGGAATTGTATCATTCACTCATCGTGCCGGTGCACAATTAAAATCCTGCACTGTGAGAAATTTTAGGACCGGGCACTAGTTAGTCAATTTGATAATGAACAGCGAGTATGACAGAGAAAGTTAACTTCGATACCCTCACCGATCGTAGCGATACCAACAGCAATAAGTGGGATCGTTATCAGGGGACCGATATTTTACCCATGTGGGTTGCCGACTCTGATTTTACCGCTGCCCCGGTGATCATTGAAGCCCTCAAACGACGAATCGACCACGGGATTTTTGGTTATTCCAGCCCATCGCAGCGCTTAATTGATCTGGTCGTCGAGCGCATGGCGCAGCATTATCAGTGGGAGATCAGGCCCGAGTGGCTGGTGTGGCAGCCGGGGGTTATGAATGGTCTTCATCTGGCCTGTCGAATCGTGGGTTCGAACGGGGACGGTGTATTTTTACCGTCGGTCATCTATCCGCCATTTAAAGACGCGCCTGAATTAAATTCGCGATCTTCACGGCCCGTGCCGATGATTCAGGCAGATCATCGATGGATACTGGATTTGCAGTGGCTAGCGCATAATATTACCGCTAGCGACCGACTATTGCTGTTGTGTAACCCGCATAATCCCGGCGGAACGGTTTACAATCGGACCGAGCTAACCAGCCTGGCCGAACTGGTTGTGGACAAAAATCTGATCGTTTGTTCGGATGAAATTCACTGTGACCTGATTCTCGATGCGGACAGGAAACACTTACCGATAGCCTCGCTGAACAGGGAGGTTGAAAATCGCAGTATTACCCTGATGGCGCCGAGTAAGACGTTTAATACGCCCGGGCTTGGTTGCTCGTTTGCGATTATCCCGAACCGCGAATTACGCCAGCAATATAAAAAAGCCAAGCAGGGAATCGTACCCCACGTGCCGGTGTTGGGATATGTTGCCGCGCAGGCCGCTTACGAATCGGGTGACGACTGGAATCGGCAGCAGGTTGACTATCTGCGAGACAATCGCGATTATTTGCTGCGCGAAATCAATTCGATCAGGGGTCTCAGGCTTGATTCGGTCGAGGCAACTTACCTGGCCTGGATCGATGTGTCTGATCTCGAACTCGATAATCCGGCAAAGTTTTTCCAACAGGCCGGCGTAGGTCTGTCCGCGGGGCGTGAATTCGGTGACACACGATTTATGCGCCTGAACTTCGGTTGCCCGCGATCGATTGTAGAGCAGGCAATGACCCGTATTCGGTTGGCAGTGAGTGATTACTGGGCCAGTTAACACGATTTAGACCTGTAAGGATTCTCGAAGCAATGATGTTTAGTCAAGCAATAGTACGTACGCCGCCAAAAAGCCTGATCGATGGCATCACCACGGCAGGACTGGGTGCACCTGATTACGAGCTGGCTCTGAGGCAGCATCGGCAATATATCCAGGCGCTGGAATCCTGTGAATTAAAGGTCACGGTGATGGATGCGGACGAACGCTATGCCGACTCGATGTTCGTCGAGGATACTGCCCTGTTAATGCCGCGTTGCGCGGTAGTGACCAATCCAGGCGCCCCGGCTCGGAAAGGTGAAGTAGTTGAAATTTCTACCCTGCTGCGCAAATTCTACGACCCGGTGGAGTCGATTCAAACACCCGGCACAGTCGATGCCGGTGATATCATGATGGTTGATGATCATTGCTATATCGGGTTATCCGAACGCACCGATGCCGATGGCGCATCGCAAATGATTGAGTATTTAGAGACCGCAGGCTATAGCGGATCGACGCTAGTGATCAGCGAGGCATTGCACTTGAAGTCGTCCGTCGCCTACCTGGAAAAGAATAACCTGGTGGTAACCGGTGAGCTGGTCGGCAGGCCTGAATTCGGGGGTTTCAACCGGGTTGAAATCGAACAGTCTGAACATAGGGCGGCTAATTGTGTCTGGATTAATGGCCGCGTACTGATAGCAGCGGGTCACCCAAATGCCAGCGAAAAAATTGATTTACTGGGATATTCGGTGATCGAACTTGATGTCTCCGAATTCGAAAAGCTCGACGGTGGATTGAGTTGCCTGTCGTTGCGGTTTTAGCCGGGCAAGCAGGAATATAGATTATGCATATTAGACCAATCGAAAATATATCGGACGATGTCAATACATTGATACAGCTTTCACGTCGGTACATGGCCGATCTCTACCCGCCCGAAAGTATTCATCAGGAGGATCCACAGGGGTTACTGGCGGACGATACTTTTTTTATCGGTGCTTATCTTGAGCGGAAACTTCTCGGTATTGGCGCGGTTAAGAATGTTGATGCGTCGCCTGCTTACGGTGAAATCAAAAACCTGTTTGTTGACCCTCGCCAACGTGGCCGGGGGGCTTCCAGGCTAATTATGAACGCCCTGGAACAGTCCTTAATCGACAGTAATATAATGCTCTGCCGCCTTGAGACTGGCCCCGGGCAGGCAGAGTCTATCGGTTTATACCAGAGCCTCGGTTACCGGCAGTGCCCGCCTTACGGTGACTATAAACCCGATCCGCTCAGCGTATTCATGGAGAAAGACCTGGGAGGTTAATAGATTCCGGATCTTGCGCCCGGAATGACGGGGATTTTAATGGTTAATTGACTATCATTCCGGCTCCCGATAACTCGTCATTCCGGCCCCGAGCCGGAATCTAATAACGAAGCTTCCCCCGTTAGCATAGAATCCGGGGCACCGGATCGCCGCTTTCGCGGGCATGACCAAGCTGCCTTTCAATGTCGTTAATTTCTTTCGAATGGTCGTTCCTGTTAGTCGTATGATTTTCCGTTTCCGATATTCTTGCTCGATCGAATTTCTTCGCAGGCTCTCAGGTGATTTATGGCAATACCATCGCATGTAAAATATCTGATCCTCGGCGCAGGTATCCATGGCCTGAGTACTGCCTATCACCTTGCGCTGCAGTTGAAAGCACAGGGCAAGGGTGATGGACGCGATATCCTGATTGTAGACAAGGGTGGAATCGCCGCGGGCGCCTCGGGCATTGCCTGTGGGGTGGTACGCAATAACTACTTCCAGCCCGCCATGCGCGAACTCATGGCCCACAGCGTTAGTGTCTGGGAAACCGATCCCGAAGGTTATAGTTATCACCCGGTGGGCTATATGCAAATCAGCCCCGAGAGCATGCACGCCGACGTAGCAACCATTGCTCAGCAGCAAAAAGATATCGGCTACGAGTCAAGCTTTATCGAAGGCGAGAAAGAATCGTCGGATTACATGAAAAGCCTGTTCCACGACTGGCAGGCCACCGGTATTACCTCGGTGCTGCACGAAAAACGCGGTGGATATGCGAATAACACCAAAGCAATGTATGCACTCGCGAGCAAAGCCGAAAATGAAGGGGTAAGAATTCTTAGCGGCTGCACTGTCACCGGGTTCAAAAGCGACTCTGCCGGTGGCGCGATCAAGTCGGTAGATACCGACAAGGGCGAGATCGGTTGTGACCAGGTCATCATCGGTGCCGGACCCTGGGCTAAAACAATCTGGGATATGCTCGAATTACCCAAAACAATCAGTATCAGGGGGAAGGACGGGGTTATGCACCACGACATCCCGATGTGGATATACTGGTCACTGCAGGAAGGTACCCTGGGTGTTGATCCCGAGTTGCAAAAGACCAACGACGGTCAATTTCCACCGGTAATTCACGTCGATAGCAACGAACCCTTGTACTCGACTTATGATGGATCGCTGATCACCGATGAAATGTGGGGTATTTATTATAAGCCCGACTTTCATTTCGGTGGTATCCAGGGAGGAGCCGCGCCCTACGCTATCAAAACCGATCCGGACGAAGTCGCAGTTGATCCTTACGGTGTCGACTCCCCCGACTTTATCGTCGGCGAGGACTTTGCGCATATGTGGGTCTCGGCGCTGGCGCATTGTCAGAAACGCTTCGAGGGCCAGTTTGAGTATTACAAGAATGAACCCTCGGGCGGTATCGGCTCGTTTACCCCGGACAGTTTCCCGGTGTTCGACGTATTTCGTGAAAACTGCTACCTGATAGCCGACTCGAACCACGGCTACAAGATGCTCGGTGTCGGCAAGCTGGTAGCGGAGGAACTCTGTGGCCAAAAGAGCGCATTGCTCGAACCCTTCCGCTTTTCCAGGTACGAGCAGGGAAAGTTACACCCGGTATCGAGCAGCCCTTTCCCGTGGAGCTAACAGTAGGGACCTCATAAGTCGAATAGGCTGCTAGCCAGACCAACGCATCGATGGAACGAAGCCGGTGATTGTCAAATCCAGTTCTCCTCCGGATTACCAGTGCCTGACGGAAGATTCAGGCGCTGGTTTTTTTAACCTGGTAATCCCGGTTCATTATTTAACTTGAGCTGCACATCGGCCGGCATATAAAATGAGCCCTGCTTCGACAGGGGTTGGCACATGAATCAAACTTACGATTACGTCATCATCGGCGCCGGATCGGCAGGCTGCGTGTTGGCTAATCGGCTGAGTGAGGACCCGAATGTATCGGTGCTACTACTCGAGTTTGGCGGCAGCGATCGCAGTATTTTTATCCAGATGCCAACAGCACTGTCGATCCCGATGAACATGCCAAAATATAACTGGGGTTATGAGTCGCAGCCCGAGCCGTACCTGGATAATCGGCGCATGGACTGTCCCCGCGGCAAGGTGCTGGGCGGTTCATCCTCGATCAACGGCATGGTGTATGTTCGCGGCCACGCGATGGACTACGACGAATGGCAGGCGAGCGGTGCCAGGGACTGGGGATATAGCCACTGTTTGCCCTATTTCAAAAAGGCCGACGACTGGGCATTCGGTAGCGATGAATACCGAAACCAGCAGGGTCCGCTTTCGGTGAACAATGGTAATAATATGCAAAACCCGCTCTACCGGGCATTTATCGAGGCGGGCGCGCAAGCGGGTTATATGAAAACCGGGGATTATAACGGTCGCCAACAGGAAGGTTTCGGCCCGATGCACATGACGGTTAAGAACGGCGTGCGCTGGTCGACTGCGAACGCATACCTGAAACCGGCACTAAAGCGGCCCAATTTGCGTTTGATTAGCGGTGCGATGACGCAACGTCTACTACTCGATGGTAAAAGAGCGACAGCGGTTGAATATCTCAAGGATGCACGCTTGCAGTCAGTGAGCGCTAAACGGGATCTGATACTGAGTGCCGGGCCGATTGCCTCGCCACATTTACTTCAGTTGTCCGGCATCGGACCGGCGCAGGTTTTGAAAGGCGCGGGTATCGAAGTAAAGCACGACCTGCCCGGTGTCGGGGAAAATCTGCAGGATCATCTAGAGTTTTATTTTCAGTACCGTTGCAGGCAGCCCATCACACTCAATGGCAAGCTCGATTGGTGGAACAAGTTTCTGATCGGCTCACGCTGGTTTTTTTGCAAGACCGGTCTGGGTGCGACTAATCATTTCGAGTCCTGTGCGTTTATCCGCTCGAAGGCTGGCGTCAAATGGCCTGATATTCAATACCACTTTTTACCCGCGGCGATGCGCTACGATGGCAATGCGGCGTTTGATGGCCACGGGTTTCAGCTTCATGTCGGCTACAATAAGCCGCGTAGCCGGGGGACGATCAAGGCGATTTCACCGACAATTGACGACAAGCCCGAAATTCTCTTTAACTACCTGCAGCACGAGGATGATATCAAGGGATTTCGTGCCTGTGTGCGCCTGACGCGCGAAATTGTTTTGCAGCCGGCAATGGATGCCTATCGGGATTCCGAAATTCAACCCGGTGAGGCCGTGCAAAGCGATGCCGATATTGATGCCTTCGTACGCAGCGCAGTCGAGAGCGCTTACCACCCATCCTGCGCTTGCCGCATGGGTGAAGACCCGATGTCTGTGGTCGACTCTGAAACCCGGGTTCACGGTATCGAAGGCTTACGCGTGGTCGATTCCTCGATTTTCCCGACCATCACGAATGGTAATCTGAATTCGCCCACGATCATGCTGGCCGAACGCGCAGCGGATATCATCAAGGGCAAGGGGATGCTGGAAACATCGCAGGCGGTGGTAGGGCTTGGCGATGACTGGGAGCGTAAGCAGCGCTCTACCAGCGCGGCTTGAATTCAAATATAAAGAGTAACCATGTCCAGATTAGTAATACGGGAAGCAAAACCTGAAGATTCAAATGTGATATTGAATTTCATCCTGGAACTGGCTAAATATGAAAATCTTGAACCTGAAGTACTGGCTACTGAATCTTCTATCAGGGACTCGATTTTCGGGCCAGAATCATCGACCAAAGCCCTGATTTGTGAAAAAAACGGCATTCCTATCGGCTATGCAATTTATTTTTTCAATTATTCGACCTGGCTTGGGAAACACGGGCTCTATCTGGAAGATCTTTATATCAGTCAGAGCGAAAGAGGTTATGGAGCGGGAAAAGCATTACTAAAATATCTTGCCAGGATAGCCGTTAGCAAAGATTGTGGTCGCTTTGAGTGGAGCGTACTTGATTGGAACCAACCCGCAATTGATCTTTATAAGTCACTCGGTGCAGAACCGCAAAATGAATGGATAGTTTATCGTTTGTCTGGTCAAAAGTTGCTGGATTTGGCCAATTCAAACTGATCAACATGAAAGCAGTACAGCAACCCTGGTTTCACACTGAACGGATACGAGATGATTTATATTGCATTTCCGAGCCTCATTACACCTGGATAAACCGCGCCAATATCTGGTTGATCAAAGGCCGCGACTCGGACCTGCTAATCGATACGGGCCTGGGTGTCTCTAGCCTGAAACTATACCTGGCTGACATACTCGATAAACCACTCAAGGTAGTCGCCAGTCATGTACATTTTGATCACAGTGGTAGCTGTTATGAATTTGATCAGGTCTATATCCATCAAAACGAGCATCAAGTCTTATGCTCTGGCGACCAACAGCTAATACTCAGCGCTCCTGAAATGGGATTTGTGCCTGACAGTGATTTTGACTCCATTCCCTATCAGGGTTTCAGTGCCAACAGCTACGAAGTTAAGGCCTGCCCCCATGCCCGGGCGATTCAGCATGGTGATGTAATAGATTTAGGTGATAAGGTATTTGAGGTCATGCATTTACCCGGTCACTCATCCGGCTCTATTGGATTATATGATCCCGCTAGCCAGCATTTATTCTCGGGAGACGTGGTTTACGATGGGGAGCTATTAGACGACCTGGAAGATTCAGTAGTGGATGATTACATCCGCACGATGGAGGAATTACTACAACTAAAAACCGATGAAGTAAGGCCTGGGCATTATCATAGTTTTGATCGACGTCGCTTACGCGAACTGGTTAGACAATATATAAATGACAAAAAAGCCCCTTTATGTCCCAGTGATAAGTAACTCTCATTCCATATACAGGTATCGAGAACCCTAACCCACGATAGCCAACAACACACCAGCCGCTACTGCGGAACCGATAACTCCGGCCACATTTGGTCCCATCGCGTGCATCAATAAAAAGTTATGCGAGTTGGCGTCCAGCCCAACCTTATTCGCAACGCGTGCGGCCATTGGCACTGCGGAAACACCAGCGGCGCCGATCAGGGGGTTCACCGCACCACCGGTGACCCGATACATGATCTTGCCCATGATGAGGCCCGCCGCAGTACCAATCGAGAAGGCGACCATGCCGAGCAGCAGGATACCGATGGTTTCGGCGCTTAGAAATTTATCCGCTGCCAGTTTCGAACCCACTGCGAGGCCGAGAAATATGGTGACAATGTTGATCAATTCATTCTTGGCAGTATTGCTAAGACGATCTACGACACCGCATTCTTTTAGCAGGTTTCCGAAACAGAGCATGCCGACCAGCGGTGTTGCCGTTGGCAAAAGCAGGATCGTGATCAGTAGCAGGGTCAGGGGAAAAAGTATTTTCTCCAGGCTGCCGACATGACGCAACTGGGTCATTTTGGTTTGACGTTCTTTTTGCGTGGTCAGCAATTTCATGATAGGTGGCTGGATGATTGGTACTAGCGCCATGTAGGAATAAGCGGCTACCGCTATAGCGCCGAGTAAATCGGGCGCCAGCCTGGAAGCCACGTAAATCGCGGTCGGGCCATCAGCACCGCCGATAATCGCTATAGCGGCCGCGTCGGCCATGCTGAATTCCATGCCAGGAATCAGGTTCATCGCGATCGCACCAAACAGCGTGACAAAGATACCGAACTGGGCGGCGGCACCTAAAATCATCAGGCTGGGCCTGGCGAGCAATGGCCCAAAGTCTGTCATTGCGCCGACACCCATGAAGATCAGCAGCGGAAAGACGCCGGATTCGATACCTGAGTGATAGAGAATGCCGAGTAGTCCATCAGGGCCGGCAATTTCGGCAACCGGAATATTGGCGAGGACACCACCAAAACCGATCGGAATCAATAATAGCGGTTCAAATCCCTTGACAATCGCGAGGTAGATTAAAAGTATGCCGGTTGCGATCATCACAACCTGTCCGGGGGTAAAATTGGCGAGACCGGTAGACGCCCAGAGCTGTAACAGGCCCTGTTCCATTAGCCTATAGTCATCAAAACCTGGTCGGCGCGGATAGCGTCGCCCCTGTTGACCGCGATCGACTGAACTGATCCACTGACATCACTACGAATTTCGGTTTCCATTTTCATCGCTTCAATCACTATAACCGGGTCACCATCGGCAACTTGCTGACCAACCGATACCAGGATATCAATCACGTTACCTGTCATCGGGGCTTTAATGCTGGTGCCCGGGCCGGCGGCTACCGGGGTTGCTGCTGTCGGAGCACTCGCGCCAGGTGCCGGCGTGATGTGGCTGACATCGCCACTACCGGGGGCCACTACGACGTCGTATTGCGTACCGTTGACTATTACCTGGTAGTTTTCTGCGGGTGCATCTGAAGCAGGTGCGGCAGTCGCCGCAATCTCGGTAGCGGTATCCGGCTGGCTTCCGGGTACCGGCTCGAATGCGTCGGGGTTGTTGCGGTTTTTAAGGTAGTTGACGCCGATCTGCTGAAACAGTGCATAAATCAACACGTCGTCAATTTCATTCTTACTCAAATCGAAGCCTTCAACTTTTGACAGCGCTTTAAGTTCTTCTGTCAGGCGGGTCATTTCCGGTTCGATCAAATCTGCCGGTCGGCAGGTAATCGGCTCGGCACCATCGAGTACGCGTTGCTGTAATTCGGTGTTGACCGGCGCAGCGGTTGCACCGTATTCACCCTTAAGCACGCCCGCGGTTTCTTTACTGATAGTTTTGTAGCGTTCGCCGCTGAGCACATTGAGCACTGACTGGGTGCCGACTATCTGTGAGGTTGGAGTTACCAGGGGTACATATCCGAGGTCCTTGCGAACCGCCGGAATTTCCTGCAACACCGCGTCGAGCTGATCACTGGCATTTTGTTCGCGCAACTGGCTTTCCAGGTTGGTAAGCATGCCGCCGGGCACCTGGGCATTGAGTATGCGAACGTCTACGCCTTTCAGTGAACCTTCGAATTGGGCGTACTTTTTGCGCACGTCGCGGAAATAAAGTGAGATTTCTTCCAGTAAATCCAGGTCCAGGCCGGTGGCACGTTCGGTTTCTTCCATGATCGAGACAAATGTTTCGGTCGGTGAATGCCCGTAGGTCAGGCTCATCGACGAGATCGAGGTGTCGAGCATGTCGATGCCGGCTTCAATCGCTTTCAGGTAGGTCGCGGTAGATAACCCGGTGGTGGCGTGGCAATGCATGGACAGTGGCAGTTTGCAGTTCTCCTTGATTTTGCTGACCAGCTCTTCGGCTACATAGGGCTTTAGCAACCCGGCCATATCTTTAATACAAATTGAGTGGCTGCCCATGTCTTCGAGGCGTTTAGCCATGTCGACCCAGAACTCAACGTTGTGCACCGGGCTCAGGGTATAGGACATTGCGCCCTGTGCGTGTTTGCCCACCTTGACGGTTGCCTTGATCGCGGTCTCGAGATTGCGCATATCGTTCATCGCGTCAAAGATGCGAAATACATCAATGCCATTGACTGCAGCGCGTTCGACAAATGCCTCGATCACGTCGTCGGCATAGTGGCGGTAGCCGAGGGCATTCTGGCCCCGCAGCAACATTTGCATCGGTGTATTTGGCATGGCTGCCTTGAGTAGCCGCAGGCGCTCCCAGGGGTCTTCCCCGAGAAACCGGATACAGGCATCAAAGGTTGCGCCACCCCAGGTTTCGAGTGACCAGAATCCTACCTTATCGAGTTTCTCGGCGATCGGTAGCATGTCCTCGGTGCGCATGCGAGTGGCGAATAGTGACTGCGTGGCGTCACGCAATACCAGGTCTGTCAGTAAAAGGGCTCGGGTCATGGATTGGTACCTGTTGGCTATTAGCGGCCGCGGGATTTTCTGAATTTATGGATAGCTGCCTGGATAACGGCAATGTGTTGATTGTCGACCGGGGGCACAGGATTCCGTGGTGGCGCCGCTTCAGCTGGTAGATCCTCGGGAACCAGTTTCGATATCAACGAAATAATGCCAATTAGAAAGATCAATATAATGAATACCGAGCCCATTCCGAGGCCCAGGAGCTGGAAGCTTTCTTTTAGGAGTTGATCAATATCCATTGTTTTCAGTAAGTTATCCCGGGGGTTCAGCGAATCAGCCGAAGTATACTATAAATATTATTTTCCATGATAAGCATTGATAAATCCGATTTCCGGGATTGGATAGAATAATACATTGCCGGGGCCTGAAATGTTCAGGCCCGGCCCAGGTCATCAATTTTGACTTTTATTTTGCAACGATTCTATCGTAGTAGTCGGTGTCAGAATATTCGCATCCATTTGAATCTCGATCAGGGCCGGACTGTTGGCCGACCGTGCACGTTTAAATGCAGGTGCAAATTTTTTGGTACTGGTGACCAGTTCGGCATGTGCACCGTAAGCCCGGGCCAATGCGCAAAAATCCGGATTCATCATGTCTGTACCGACCACACGCCCGGGATAGTCGCGTTCCTGGTGCATTCGAATAGTCGCGTAGATACCGTTATTGACGACGATAATAATAATATTGGCCCCGTATTGCATTGCGGTTGCCAGTTCCTGACCATTCATCATGAAATCACCGTCGCCCGCGAAGGCAACCACGGTTCTATGCGGATATATCAGCTTCGCCGCAATAGCGGCAGGCACGCCGTAACCCATCGTGCCGCTGGTTGGTGCAAGCTGCGTTCTAAACTCGCGAAAACGATAAAAACGGTGTATCCAACTGGTGTTATTACCGGCGCCATTGGCAATGATTGTGTCGTCGGCGGTCAAGGTTTGCACGCTTTTAATAATTTCAGAAAATTGTAATGGTCCTTTAACCTGGATCGACGAATTCCAGTTTTCGAAAGCCTGGCGATCCTGTTTAAGCGGTAATCCTTCTACCTCGCTATGAAGAGTAGTCAGGCTCCAGTCCTTCAGAGCTTCGATGAAGGCAGACGAGCAGGCATTGATCGCGAGATCGGGTTGGTATATGTGGCCCAGTTCCTCGGCACCGGCATGAACATGGATCAGGGTTTGCGAGGGGTTTGGGATATCAATTAGCTGAAACCCGGCGGTGGTCATTTCACCGAGCCGTGCACCGATAACCAGCAACGTATCGGCGTCACGGATCCGCTGGCCGAGCACGGGGTTGACGCCGAGACCGAGGTCGCCAACGTAGTTTGGATGTTCGTGGTCGATATAATCCTGGCAGCGAAACGAATTGACCACCGGAATAGCCAGTTTTTCAGCAAATTCCTGCAAACCCAGACGGGTGGCTTCGCTCCATCCACTACCGCCGACGAGAATCATCGGTTTCTTCGATTTCAACAATATTTTGACCGTCTTTTTGATATCTGCGGCGGCAGGATAGATGGTGACGGGTTGCCAGCGATCCGCATCGGCGGCATCGGTAGTGTCGGTGAGCATGTCTTCAGGCAACGCCAGCACTACCGGTCCGGGACGTCCACTGGTGGATGTGGCAAACGCGCGAGTCAGGTACTCGGGGATTCGACCGGCGTCGTCGACCTGGGCCACCCATTTGGCGACCTGGCCGAACATGCGACGATAGTCGATCTCCTGAAACGCCTCGCGATCCATATCTTTACGTGCCACCTGGCCGATCAGCAGGATCATCGGCGTCGAATCCTGCATCGCGACGTGCAAACCGCAACTGGCGTTGGTGGCACCTGGCCCGCGCGTAACAAAACAGATTCCGGGTCTGCCGGAGAGCTTGCCATACGCCTCGGCCATGTAGGATGCGCCACCCTCGTTGCGGCAAATCGTCAGTGCAATTTCAGGTGAGTCATACAGCGCGTCGAGCGCGGCGAGAAAGCTTTCGCCGGGGATGCAGAAAACCCGATCGACCGAATTGATCTTGAGGGCCTCAATGAGGACCTGCCCGCCGGTTCGCGAAATGCTCTGCTGGTTCACTGCTACCCCGGAATGATATGGGCGAAAAGTTTAATCTGCCGCAAAGCAATAAAACTTTCCAGCACCTCCGGTTTTGGTCAGGGCCTCCTGGCTACAGCCACGCGATGCATGCGCCGAGCTCCACGACGGATTGCCGCCGCCATGACGATCGTGGTGACCTACCTGCGCACTACCTTCACCGCTGCTGGTCCAGTTGCTGCAGGTATGGTCCTTGCCGTCACGGGGGAAGTATGGCGTACCGTCGTCCTGGGATCCGGTCAAAATATCATGTTCGTTGGGTTTGTCGCCTCTACCCTTGATGCGATTACCCGATTCGTCGAGTGCTGTTTCCAGGGTAATGGTCTTGTTGTACAGGTGTAAATCGGTAGCATTGGTGGCGATCAGGATACCGCGCGCGTTATACCAGGGGCCATCACCGATACGTGCCCGTGCAAACACTCCCCGCTTGTCACCGTTTTTTGTGCTGAGATAGGCGCGCCATTCGCGCTCGCCAGCACCGGCGGCACTCGCAAGTTTTTGACAGTGGGCGTCTGCACCTTTCAAGCCGCCGAGATCGGCACCCTTACCCATGCCCACGCTCGTGACGAAAAACCCCATCGGTCTTTCTCCGGCGTTGGCCACATTAGAACCCAATAGTGAAAATATTGTTAACAACATAAGGCCTGTTCTGATTTTCATTTTATTACTCCCTTGCGTGGATGAATTCACAGGATATCATACAGGGGTGTTTGATTTAATGATTAACCCGAACAGGTAATTCGATTAGCCGACGGCGGGTGGAACAAGAAAGCTAAATTGTAGCGGCAATTTATCCGAGCATACTTTAAAATACCCCGCTTTGCAGACGCTGCCTTCCAATCAAGCTACAGGTCTCATGTTCGAACTAATCACCAACGCTGATATTTACGCACCGAAGGCTCTTGGCCGTCAGAATCTCCTGGTATGCGCCGGTAAGATTGTTTATCTCGGTGAACAGGTTCCACAACTTGACGATAGCCTGTCGGTACAGATAACCGATCTGGATGGCGCCCGGTTGATCCCGGGATTTATAGACGCGCACGCGCATATAACCGGTGGCGGAGGGGAGGCAGGTCCTTCGACACGGGTGCCGCCGCCACCTCTGAGCCAGTTCACCCGGGCAGGTGTGACCAGCGTGGTGGGCCTGCTTGGCACCGACGACCTGACCCGTAACACGCAAACCCTGTTAACCCAGGTGATGGGTTTGCGCGAAGAGGGATTATCGGCCTGGTGTTACACCGGAGGCTATCACCTGCCGGCCACTACGCTGACGCAATCGGTACGTAGCGATATAGTGAATCTTGAACCGGTAATCGGTGTTGGCGAAATTGCGCTCAGCGACCATCGTTCAAGCCAGCCGACGCAGGATGAAATATTGCGACTGGCGAGCGAAGCGCATGTCGCTGGCCTGATGACTGGCAAAGCAGGGATCGTGCATTTTCATCTCGGCGATGGCGAACGTGGGTTGTCGATGATTCGTGACTGCCTCGCGCAAAGCGAAATCCCTGCGCGCGTATTTAATCCAACCCATGTGAACCGAAACAAGGCGCTGTTTGAGGAAGCTTGCGAATTGACTGCACGAGGATGTACTGTTGATTTGACTGCCTATCCTGCCGACATTAACGATACTGGGTGTTCAGCTGAACAGGCTGTCGCTCTCTATTTTGAAAAAGGCTGTGACTCACAAAAACTAACTATCAGCTCCGATGGCGGCGGTTGTCTGCCCAGGTTTGACGACCAGGGTACGCTGTTGGAAATGGACTTTGCCAGTTCTTCGGCGATGGCGATTACCTTCAAGTCGATGCTCGATATGGATTTGCCGATGGCTTCAATCCTGCCGTTGATGACGAGTAACGTTGCCGACCTGCTCAAATTTCATCGTAAAGGCCGAATCGATACTGGCTTCGATGCCGACCTGTTGATAATAAATGATACCCATGAGATACAAGGCGTGATGGCGAATGGTGTCTGGCATGTCAAACAGGACAAACAACTGGTTAAGGGATTATTTGAGCTATGAGCCCTTCTCCGAAACAAAACGGCCATACCCGTGGTTACGTGATACCTATCGGTGGTGCCGAAGAGCGTAGGGGTTCACTCAGGGTTTTAAAACGGTTTGCCCGATTATGTGGCGCTAAAAAAGCCCACATCGTGATCATTCCCACGGCTTCGAACCTGGCCGATACCGGCGACAGGTACATCGAGATTTTCAACAAAATCGGTGTCAGTGAGGTCGTATCCCTACCGATCAATGAACGCTCCGAGGCTGAACGCCAGGATTATCTCGATCAACTCGAACAGGCAACCGGTATCTTTATTACCGGCGGCAACCAGTTACGCCTGTCTACCATCCTCGGAGGTACCGAGGTGGCGCAAAAAATCCGTCGCTTGAACGCCACCGGCGTGCATGTTGCCGGAACATCTGCCGGGGCAGCGATTATGCCCGAGCATATGATTGCCGGTGGTGCGACCGGATCGATCCCCTCGGGCGATGGTGTTAACCTGGCGCCGGGACTGGGCCTGACCAACGCGTTGTTGATCGATCAGCACTTTAGCCAGCGCGACCGGCTCGGACGCCTGCTTACTGCTATATCCTATAACCCGTTTATGCTGGGCATAGGAATAGACGAGGACACCGCCATTTTTATCGATCCGGAGCACAGTTTCGAAGTCGTTGGCAGCGGTGCCGTGACAGTAATCGATCCGATTCATCTGAGCTACTCGTCAATGAGCAAGGCATCGAAGAAAGAGGCCCTGAGCATGCTTGATCTTAAACTGCATATATTATCGAAGGGCTGTACTTTCGATATAGAACAGAGAAAGCCATATCCACCTAAACAGCCATCCCCTGTACGCAAAAAATCAGTTGAAAAGTAACCTGTCTTTCCGGCCCTAAACGTAATGTCATACCAGCCTCAAACATAACGTCATTCCGGCGGAAGAGCCGGAATCTAGTAGCCAGATGGGTAGATTCCGGGTTTTAGGCCCGGAATGACGAGTTTTCATTTAATTATCCTAACTAATTATTCCGACATCAAAATTAATGTCATTCCGGCTTGTCGGCCAGAATGACGTACTACCCTGCCTAAGTAGCGGCACTATTTGCTACCTGATACTCTTCGTGTACTCTGTAAAGAAACACTCACATATAACAAAGTCTGGGAAAATAACCAGATAGCGAACAGGATAAACCGATGAAAATCACCGCGACAAACGTCTATGTAGGCCCCAGTATTTATGCAAATTTTCCAGTCATCCGCATGGTACTGGATATTGGCGTGCTGGTGGACTGGCCTTCGGTCAAGTGTGGCAAGGGCTTCACTAATGGATTGCAAAAGGCGATTCCGAGCCTGGCCGAGCACGGCTGCTCTTACCGGGAGCCGGGGGGATTTCTGCGCCGACTGACCGAAGACGATGGCACCTGGATGGGGCATATCATGGAACACGTTGCGCTCGAAATTCAAAATATTGCCGGTTCCGGGGTTTCCTTCGGGCGCACCCGAACTACCGGCGAAACAGGTATGTACAACATGGTCTACGCCTATAAACAACGCGATGCCGGCATTGAAGCGGGTCATCTGGCGTTACGCCTGTTAATGCATCTACTGCCAAAGAAATTACAGAAACAGGTCGATCATAGAATAGATGATAACTTCAATTTCGAAACGGAACTTGAAGACTTTGTACATCGCGCACAACGCCGGGAATTCGGTCCGAGTACACAATCCCTGGTCGATGCGGCAGTAGCGCGCGATATTCCCTGGCTGCGATTAAACGAATACAGCCTGGTGCAGTTTGGCCACGGCAAGTATCAGAAACGTATCCAGGCCACGGTAACCAGCGATACCGGCACGATTTCCACTTCGCTTGCGAGCGACAAGGAAGGCACGCATAGTTTGCTCAAGGATATGGGTCTACCGGTGCCGAAGCAAATCATGTTCGCCACCGAAGATGCTGCGGTCAGCGCGGCCAGAAAAATCGGTTACCCGGTGGTAGTTAAACCACTCGACGCAAACCACGGTCGTGGCATCAGTATCAATTTAAACACCGACGAACAGGTGCGTGAGGCATTCCATGTAGCCAGGCAACAGGGAAATTCGCGCCACGTACTGGCCGAAAGTTTTGTCACCGGCTTCGATCATCGCATGTTGGTCATAAATAACGAGCTGGTTGCGGTCGCTAAACGGGTGCCGGGACACGTGGTCGGTGATGGTAAATCTACCATTACTGAATTGATTGAAATCGTCAATTCCGATCCACGTCGTGGTATCGGACACGAAAAGGTATTAACCCGCCTCGAAATCAACTCGCAGGCGAACCGCCTGATGGCAGATGCCGGCTACGATGAAAACACGGTGTTGAAAAAAGATGAGCAGTTTTTCCTCTGCGCTACTGCTAACCTCTCGACCGGGGGTACCGCCATCGATTTGACCGACGTGGTGCACCCGGACAACCGAGAAATGGCGATTCGTGCGGTACGGGCAGTCGGTCTCGATATCGGAGGGGTCGACTTCCTCACCGATGATATTACCCATTCGTATAAGGATGTCGGCGGCGCCATTGTCGAAGTCAATGCGGGGCCGGGATTCCGTATGCACGTGGCGCCGAGTGAAGGTGAGCCGCGCGATGTCGCTGGCAAGGTACTCGATATGCTCTATCCACCGGGTGCGCCGGGCCGCATACCGGTCGCTGCGGTGACCGGTACTAATGGCAAGACCACTACGACGCGGATGCTCGCGCACATTATGAAAACCAGTGGGCATGTAGTCGGTATGACCTCGACCGGGGGTATTCAGGTGGATGGCAGGGTTACGGTCAAGGGCGATATGACCGGGCCTGCGTCGGCGCAAATCGTGTTACGCGATCCGACTATAGACTTTGCCGTGCTGGAAACTGCGCGTGGCGGCATATTGCGCGCCGGCCTCGGCTACCGCGAGTGTGATATTGCCGCCTGTATTAACATTTCGGCCGATCACATGGGGCTGGGTGGTATCGAGACCCTGGAACAACTGGCGCGTGTTAAGGAGACCGTAATGCGCATCGCCAACGATACCGCGGTACTCAATGCTGACGATAAGCATTGCCTTAAGATGGCCGATAACTGCCGTGCCAAACATATCTGTTACGTGACCATGGATCCCACCCATGGACTAGTTCGCGAACACATTCGTGCGAATGGCCGCGCCGTGGTGCTGGAAAAAGGCATCAACGGTGAGATGATTACGATCTACGATAACGGTGCGCATATCCCGCTTCTGTGGACACACTTAATACCGGCAACGATTGAAGGCAAGGCGATGCACAATGTACAAAACGCGATGTTTGCCGCGGCAATGGCATTTAGTTTTGGTAAGGATCTGGACGTAATTCGAAACGGACTGCGAACATTCGATACTTCATTTTTCCAGAGCCCGGGGCGCACCAATATCTACAATGAACACCCGTTCAAGGTGATACTCGATTATGCCCACAACCCGGCCGGATTTAAGGCGATGGCCGATCTTGCCGACAAACTCGACCCCGAGGGTAAACGCGTCATGGTCATTTCGGTTCCGGGTGATCGACGTGATGAAGACATTCGCGACTCGGTTGGAGCCTGCCTTCCGCATTTCACTCACTTTGTCTGCAAGGCCGATAGTAATCGACGTGGTCGCGGTGACGATGAAATACCCCAGCTGATCCGTAGTTACCTGCTGGAACTGGGGGTCGATGACAGCAATATCACGGTCATTGCCGACGAAGAGCCGGCAGTCGATCATGCGCTGTCAATCGCCGAAGCGGGAGACCTGGTGGTGATTACCGCCGATGACCTGCAGCGCACCTGGAAGCAGATAATAAACCTGAATAGCGATACGCAGGGAAACAAGAAGACCATACCCGGTACCAAGGTGTTTGTTCCAGAGCGGGCAAAGCGTTACGTCCTCGATCAGGACGAAGAGTTGATCATTGACGAGCGGGGAGTGAGGTTGGCCCGGAGTGAACCAGAGGATGGAGATTAGGCACGATGTGTCTTTTCCACTATGGCGGCGTTAAAAATAGTCTCAAAATGCTCATTTACTGCGTGTAAACTGCGCTTTTTCGACGATTTTTGCCTTGCCATAACGAAAAATACACACCGTGCATGGCTCTCGATAATTTATTACATCTTATTAAAGCTTGCCCATGGATATCCCACATATTGATTCCACACAATTAGTTCTGGATGACTGTCGGCGCCTGACCGGGCCTTCGCTGGTATGGGATAAGACAGGTGCGATCCTCGATTGCCTGATCGAGGATATGGAGATGGAGACGGTGCTCGACTGTTGGTACCGGCATTGCAACCGGGTGCTCGCCCAAATCAAATGGACAGATCCTGAGCTGGATCATCGGCGCTTCGAAAATGGTTTCAACCTGGTAATAGCGGCACCAATCGACCAGCTCTACTCGGCAACCTTAATTCTGGAAACGGCCTGGTACTTTTGTGTTTGCGAATTGCTGGGGCTTGAGGAAAACGAGTCATCGCTTCTGATACAGGACATTCACGATGAGATGCGGGACGAGAGCAATCCCGCTTTGCTGGGTTTACAACAGGCCGCCGCCGAGCATCACGTCGATTTTCTGGTCGATGACGAGATCGTATCAGTTGGCCACGGTGAAGGGTGTATTAGTTGGGCTGTCGATGCGATTCCCGCTGTCGAGAATATTGACTGGTCAGGGATTCACGATACCCCGGTCGCGCTGATTACCGGTACCAATGGCAAATCGACCAGCGTGCGCCTGCTCGACGGTATCGCCAGGGCCGCTGGGCAAATCTCAGGCGTGACCTCCACAGATTTTGTTCGAGTTGGTGACGATGTGCTCGATATAGGGGATTATTCGGGTCCGGGCGGCGCTCGTCTGTTACTGCGCGATCCGCGTCTGCAGGCTGCCTTTCTCGAGGTAGCGCGCGGTGGTATTTTACGCCGCGGCCTACCCTTGCGCCGTGCCAGCGTGGCACTGGTAACCAATGTCGACAGGGACCATCTGGGCCAATACGGCGTGAATACTCTTGAAGCAATGATCGAGGCAAAGCTTGTAGTTCGCAAAGCGCTGGCCGAGGACGGCGTGCTGGTCACCAATGCTGACGATGCCGGTATCCTGGGCTTTATTGGATCTGCGAACCCCGAGCATCTATGCTGGTTTAGTCTCGATAAAAATCATCCTCGTATTCAACAGCAAATGAGTCAGCAGGGTCGTTGCTGCTTTACCGATGGTGGCAACCTCGTCTATTTTGACGGAAGCAAAGCACAGTCAGTTTGCGAGATTGACGCTATTCCGATGACGATGGGTGGTGCCGCGCAGCATAATGTGCGAAACGCGCTCGGCGCGCTTGGGGTAGCTGTTGCAATGGGTTACTCGATCGAGGCAATTCAACGGGGACTGACCCGGTTTCATAGTGATGAGCGCGATAATCCAGGGCGCCTGAATAGTTTCAAATTGCTCAGTGGAGCGCGTGTGTTAATCGATTTCGCCCACAATGCGCACAGTGTTGCTGCCTTGGTCGATACCGTGAACCGGATTCCTGCACGGCAAAAGTGGGCATTGTTTGGGTCTGCAGGTGATCGTTCTGACAAAGAGGTTGCGGCTATTGCAGCCGGAGTTTGCTCGCTCAACCCTGACCATGTGGTGATCGTCGAAGTTGAGCGGTACCTGCGTGGTCGCGAGCCGGGAGAAATCAGCCAAATTTTGAAACAGGCCTGCCTGGATTCTGGAATGACTGAAAACCAGCTTGGGTTTGCCGACTCCCCCCTGTCAGGCGCGAAACTCGTTTTGTCTCAAATGCTGTCGGATGATCTGGGACTATTCCTGGTGTTATCCGAGCGAGACGAGGTAATCCAGCTGGTCGGTGAGTATTGACCCACCGATGCCGGTTTTTTCCCGACACGCCAAAGGCCTGATCATCACCGCGCTCGGTGTCCTGCTGATATCACCCGACGGGTTGCTTACGCGGTTGATACTGGTCGATTACTGGACCCTGATTTTCTGGCGTGCCCTGTTCCTGTCCTTTGGCATGTGGCTGATAGTGAGCCTGATATACCCCAATAAAGCCTGGGCGAAATATAAATCCCTGGGTCGCGGGGGTGCGATAATGGTAGTAATCTATGCGATGGGTACGATATCGTTCATTGTTGCTATTACGCATACCAGCGTTGCCAATACCCTGATAATTCTGAGCACGACACCAATGTTTGCCGCGATCATTGGTTGGATATTTCTGCGGGAGTCGATTCCCGCGCGCACCTGGATCGCCATCCTGTTGGTAGGAATCGGAATTTATATCATCAGTTCCGACAGCGAAAATCAGACTTCCAGCTTGTTCGGTGATTTGGCGGCCATGGCCGGGTCATTTTTTCTGGCCACCGGGTTTACTGTTATACGCAGCTTTCCCAAAATCCCGATTTTACCGGTTATTTCTACCAGTGGGCTGCTCACCGCATTGATCATCCTGCCACTGGCGCAGCCATTCTCGGTGACACAGGATGACATGGGCTACCTGCTGATTATGGGGATTTACATGTTGCCGGTTGCCACCGCGTTGTTGTATTCGGGTCCGAGATATATTCCGGCACCCGAGGTGGGCTTGATGTTGTTGCTGGAGTCGATACTGGGGCCAGCCTGGGTCTGGTTGGCGCTGGATGAGCAGCCCGGAATACGCACCTTTATCGGTGGTGCGATCATTTTGTCAACCCTGGCAATCAATACCGCATGGCTGTTGATATCAACAAGGGCGAAGAAATTGTCCGTTAGTCAAATTATCTGAGATTCGAAAAGACCTGGAAATCTTAAAGTCGATCATAAAACTTACCAATAGTTGAACCTGGTCACTGGTTTTCTATGTTCCGGGCGATATACTCGGGCGTTCCGAACCCGGAAAATTATAATGAGTGATCGAATTGAAATCAACGGGCTCGAAGTTGATCGAGGGCTTTACGAACTAATTGACCAGGAAATTGCGCCGGGTAGCGGTGTCGATTCTGCTCATTTCTGGCAATCTATGGCCTCGATAGTTGCGACACTGGGCGATTCCAATAAAGCCCTGCTTGAAAAACGCGATCGGCTTCAAACGCAGATCGACGATTGGCATAAAAGTCATTTCGATAAAATTGTCCCCGGACAATACCGGGAGTTCCTGCTCGAAATCGGATACCTGGTACCCGAGGGTGAGCCTTTCGAAGTTACCACCGAGAATGTCGACGACGAGGTAGCGCTGGTAGCTGGACCGCAACTGGTGGTGCCGGTCGACAATGCCAGATACTCGCTGAATGCCGCGAATTCACGCTGGTATAGCCTATACGATGCACTTTACGGCACCGATATAATTCTCGAAGTCGAGGGTTGTAAAAAAACCTCGAAGTATAATCCGGTGCGCGGTCAACAGGTGATTAGTTATGTGCGGGATTTTCTCGATCAGGCGGTACCACTGACCGTTGGCAGCCATAGTTATGCAGTTCGTTACAAGGTTCGCTCGGGTAAATTAATCGTCGTAATGGGCGACGGCAGCGAAACCGAGCTGGCTGGGCGCGAATGTTTTGCCGGTTATCGTGGTGACCCTGAATCACCCACGGCAATATTACTGAAACATAATAATTTACACATCGAGATACTCATCGGCGAAGGTTTTTATATCGGCCAGGGGGACCTGGCAAATATCTACGACGTTCGAATGGAATCTGCAATTACGACGATTATGGATTGCGAGGACTCGGTGGCAGCAGTCGATGCCGAGGATAAAATCCGTGTTTACCGTAACTGGTGTGGATTAATGAAGGGTGATTTAACCGCGACGGTGATGCGCGGTAGCGATGCGATTGAGCGCTCGCTAAACACCGACCCCGAATTTATTTCACCCGAAGGTAGCCCCATCACGCTGCCGGGACGTAGTTTAATGTTTGTGCGTTCGGTCGGTAGTCACATGTATACCGACGCGGTGACCTCCGAAGGCGCGGAAATACCCGAATGCTTCCTCGATGCAATGGTCCTCGTATTGGCTGCCAAACACGATTTACAGGGAACTGGTGATTTTAAAAACAGTTGCGCGGGAAGTGTTTATATTGTCAAACCGAAAATGCACGGGCCCGAGGAGGCTGCGGCCGCGGTAAGTTTGTTTGAGGCAGTCGAGAACGCGCTTGGCCTGGAAAGAAATACACTCAAAATCGGTATTATGGACGAGGAGCGGCGCACTACTGTCAATCTGAAAGAGTGTATTCGAGCCGCGAGTGAGCGAGTGGTTTTCATCAATACTGGCTTTCTCGATCGCACCGGTGACGAAATTCATACCAGTATGGAAGCCGATGCGATAATACCTAAAAGTGAAATCAAGACTTCCAGGTGGTTGCTCGCATACGAAGACTGGAATGTGGATATCGGTCTCGAAGTCGGTTTACCCGGGCATGGTCAGATCGGCAAGGGAATGTGGGCGGCGCCCGATAATATGGCGGCGATGATGGAGCAGAAAATTGCCCACCCGAAAGCAGGCGCGAACACCGCCTGGGTACCCTCGCCGACGGCCGCAAGCCTGCATGCGATGCACTACCACCAGGTCGATGTGGCCGCGCGACAACAACAGTTAAGCGCTTGTGCCCGGGCCAGTCTGGACGATATCCTAACCATTCCGCTACTCGATGGCCGCAAAATCAATGAAAGCGACCTGATCAGAGAGCTGGAAAACAACGCGCAGGGAATACTCGGCTATGTGGTGCGCTGGATCGACCAGGGCATTGGCTGCTCCAAGGTGCCGGATATCAGCGACGTGGAGCTGATGGAAGATCGCGCGACGTTGCGAATTTCAAGCCAGCATATTGCAAACTGGTTATACCACGGGATTACCAACGAGGAACAAATACGCCAGGTATTTGAAAAAATGGCCGTGATTGTTGATCGTCAAAATGCTCACGACCCTTTATATAAAAACATGGCACCCGGGTTCGACAACAATGTTGCGTTTCTGGCGTCACTCGATCTGGTGTTCAAGGGGCGTGAGGTGGCTAACGGGTATACCGAAGCGGTGCTGCATCCCAGGCGCCGTGAAGCCAAGGCACAAGTTCAAAGCTGAACCTGGCTACCAGGCGATGAATTCTCAATGCAGTTTCAGAATTATTGTGGTATGCGTTTGATCGTGCCAAGCTGTCGCTAAACACGGTTTAGGCAGATCGGGAGTTGCGGTGAAAATTTTGATCAAAAACATGGTTTGCGACCGTTGTAAAATGGCCATTCAAAATGTACTGGATGAGCTAAACCTGAAACCGCAGGCAGTATACCTGGGTGAGGTTGATTTTGGTGATGCAACCATCGACGTGAAAGTGTTGGGGCAATTCCAGAATAAAATAGCACCCCTTGGATTCGAAATAATTAATGATAAAAAAACCAGGCTAATCGAAAACATCAAAAAACTGGTGATCCAGCTGGTACAGCAACCGCAGGCACCGCAAAAGGTAAAGCTTTCCGGGTATTTGAGCAGTCAACTTCACCATGACTATACGCATCTCAGTAACCTGTTTTCCACCATTGAAGGCGTTACCATTGAGCAGTATTTCATTAATCAGAAAATCGAAAAAACCCGCGAACTACTGGTTTATGATGAACTGACGCTGACCGAAATATCATACCGACTCGGCTACAGCAGTGTCGCCCACCTGAGTCGGCAATTCAAAAAAGTTACCGGTATGACCCCTTCCCGGTTCAAGCAGTTACGCGGTAGTAGTCAACGACAATCCCTCGATAAAGTGTAAATTCTGCAACATCTTTCCATAATGATGTAACAGTTTGTTCTTCATTCGCCCTTATATTAGATGGCATAGAAATTACTTTTTATCGCAGAAGGAAACTAGTAATGGGCGAATTGATTAAATTAATCTTGTGAGCGTTGCGACCCGGCTATCAATATCGGGCATGAGTTGTGCCGGCTGCGTTGCGTCGGTTGAAAATGCTATCAATGGTGTCAATGGCGTATCACTGGCCAGTGTTAACTTTGCCGAGCACACCGCCACGGTTGAAGGTGAAGTGAGCGCCGAATCCCTGGTCGAGGCGATTCGTGCGGCTGGTTATGACGCCGCACAACTCACCGGTGCCGAAGACGAGTCGGAAAAAGAAGCGGTGGAAATGGAGCATTATCGCCAATTACTGAAAAAGTCGGCATTTGCCGGGATTGTCGGCGTACCTCAATTTGTTTTTGGAATGACCGGTTTTCTGCCCGGATTCGACGATGCGGGTGGCAGGCTATTCTGGCTCGGAATCGGCCTGGTGACCATTGTCATGCTGATTTATTCCGGTGGTCATTTTTTCAGCGGCGCCTGGAAATCTGCAAAAAATCACAATGCCAATATGGACACGCTGATAGCGCTCGGTACCGGCACCGCCTGGTTGTATTCGATGGTGATTATAGCCAACCCGGCGCTGGTTCCGCCGATGGCGCAGCATGCCTATTTTGAAGCGGCGGCTATTATTATTGCACTGATCAATCTGGGTGCCGCACTCGAAATGCGTGCGCGCGGTAAAACATCGGAAGCGATAAAACGCCTGATTGGTTTACAGGTGAAAACAGCACGCGTGATACGCGATGGCGTCGAACTCGACATCCCCATCGAAGACGTCGGTCTCGATGAGACCCTGAGAGTGCGACCCGGTGAACGTATTGCCGTCGACGGTATCCTTATCGATGGTCATTCCAGTGTTGACGAATCGATGCTAAGTGGCGAGCCGGTGCCGGTGCAAAAATCGGTGGGTGACGAGGTGGCGGCCGGAACCATCAACAAGATAGGTAGTTTTTTGTTTCAGGCCAAACGTATTGGAAAGGATACCGTGCTGTCACATATCATCGAAATGGTGCGTACCGCACAGTCGTCAAAACCGGCGATAGGCCGGCTGGTTGACAGGGTTTCGGCTGTATTTGTGCCGAGTGTATTGATTGTTTCAGTACTGACCTTCCTCGCCTGGATCAATTTTGCCAGCGGTAATCAGGCGACCACGTTTGCGATTGTAACGACAATGACGGTCCTGATTATCGCATGCCCCTGTGCGCTGGGCCTGGCGACACCAATCTCGATCATGGTCGGTGTTGGTAAGGCGGCAGAATTTGGAATCCTGATTCGTAATGGTGACGCCCTGCAGCTGGCTGGCAAACTCGATACCATCATCCTCGACAAGACCGGGACGGTTACCGAAGGCCGCCCCAGCGTGACAGCGATACTGGTACTCGATGACTGGAGCGAAGATCAATTATTACTATGGAGCGCCAGTCTCGAACAGGGCTCGGAACACCCGTTGGCCGAAGCGATCGTAAATGCGGCGAAAGCTAAAAATATGTCATTCCTTAAAGTAGCTCAGTTTTCCGCTATCGCGGGTCACGGTGTTGAGGCAATCATCGAGGATAAAATCGTATTGATGGGTAATCGAAAATTAATGAATGATCATAATATCAATATATCGGCACTGGAAGATTCAGCCCATCAGCTAACCCTCAAGGCGCAAACACCGCTTTTTATGGCCGTGGATGGTAAGGCTGCAGGTTTAATCAGTGTCTCCGACGCGATTAAGGCGGACTCCGGGAACGCGATTAAACGTATGCATGATATTGGCTTGAAAGTCGTGTTACTCACCGGTGACAATCGGGAGACCGCCAATGCAGTCGCCAGGCAGGTCGGTATTGGCGAAGTCATCGCCGAGGTACTGCCCCGGGACAAGGCCGACAAGGTTGCCAGCCTGCAGGCACGGGGTGAGCGCGTCGGCATGGTCGGTGATGGCATTAACGACGCCCCGGCGCTGGCGCGAGCGGATGTCGGGTTTGCGATAGGCAGTGGCACCGATGTGGCGATTGAAAGCGCGGATATCACGCTGATGCGTGGCTCCTTGAATGGTGTGGTCGACGCGGTTGCGATATCGAAGGCAACCGTTCGCAATATCAAGCAAAACTTGTTTGGTGCCTTTATTTACAATTCGCTCGGTATCCCACTCGCCGCCGGTGCACTTTACCCATTGATGGGTATATTACTCAATCCGATGATCGCCGGTGCCGCGATGGCAATGTCGTCACTCACCGTGGTGAGCAATGCAAATCGGCTACGCTTTTTTAATCCAGTAGAGGAATAATCGTGCAAACACTAATAATCAACATAGCAGGAGTTGCGCTGATTGCCTTTATCGTCTGGTGGTTCTGGATTTCTAAATCAGGCAGAGCCTGATTAATTAGCGGGATCAAGGTCAAAGGGGTCAATCTAAAGGGGTCGAATAAAGGGGTCGGTGACAAATAATAATCATTCGCATTTGTCACCGACCCCTTTATTCGACCCCTTTATTCTTTTGATATAATTACCTGCTTAAAGTCGGCCGCGGCCAGGGCTTCGCCGCTTAAGTCAGCGTTAACAGTCTATAGGAAAGTCAGTGAAAATAAGAGAATCAGTAGAAAACGATAAAAAGTCTATCAGGAAGGTTCACCAGGATGCGTTTGATCAATCCGAGGGAGAAGTCGTCTCTCAACTAGCTATTGATCTTTTAGAGGACAATACCGCACAGCCAATTCTTTCTCTTGTAGCAGAGCAGGATAACGAGATTATTGGCAATGTTATTTTTAGTTCAGTAAACATTGAAGGGGTTGAGGGAGTTTCAGCTTATATTCTAGCTCCCCTAGCAGTCACAAGGCTTGCGCAAAGAGGTGGGATAGGAACACAGCTTATTAATAAAGGGCTTGAAACTCTAAAAAAGCGTGGTGCCGAGATAGTGCTTGTATATGGTGATCCAGATTATTACATGCGTACTGGCTTCAGGGCAGGTCACAAGCTTAAACCACCTTATAAACTGGAATACCCTGAAGAGGCCTGGATGGCTCAGGAACTTGTAGAAGACGTCCTTACCAAAACGCAAGGTATGGTTCAATGTGCAGCATCTTTAAATTCACCGGAGTATTGGTAAAGCGGCTAACAGGACGCTGCAAACGGACAGCAATTCTACTGTGCTCCGTTGCTGCCGGTGAGCCTGGTCGCCAGGTGTCAATAGCCACCGCTTACAGGTAGGAGATAAAGACGAATAAAAATAATGTGCTTAGCCGAGCAAAAACTGCAATCCGTAAAGCGTCGACATTCCTGCGAATACCGCACCGATAACACTGTCGTATTTAATACCAATCAGAAATGCGGCCAGTGCGGCCAACAGGCGCGCCGGATCGGTTTCTCCGCCGGTGGCATCCGGCCAGATAACCAACGGTGTAATCAGGGCTGGCATCACCGCGACCGCAACGTAGCGTAAGTGGAGCAGGCACCACTCGGGTAGTTCGCGTCCACCGATCAAGCCGAGGAATGAGAATCGTATCAGGTAGGTGCCGAGGCCGAGGCTGATGATCACGATCCACAGTGTCGTAGAGCTAGTCATCATGTTTGTCGCCTGGCTATCCACAGCTCGGTCCGAGCACCGACCATCATCGCGATGATAGCCGCGGCCAGTAGCCAGAGATTGTAGGGCATCCAGGCCAGTAACAGCGCAACCAGAACGGAAACCAGCGCGGCAGCCAGGTGTGGCAGGCTTCGCAACATCGGTGCGACTATCGCGATAAAGCATATCGGGATGGCAAAATCGAGCGAGAATTCCTTCGGAATCGTTTGCCCGACCAGCGCGCCGAGCAGCGTGAAGCTATACCAGAATGGGCAGATTGAGGCCGCGCAGCCGAAAAAATAAGCCACTTTCCTCGATACCGGCCAGGTCGGCTGTTGTTCATACTTTTTGATCGATAAGGCGAAGGTTTGATCGACCATAAAATAAGAGGCGATAGCACGTGTACCGAGGGATAATTCCCCCAGGTGAGGAACCAGGGCTGCCGAATACATCGCCATGCGCAAATTCACCGCCAGGGCGGCAATGATAACAATGATGGTAGGTGCCTGATCTTCGAGCAATGCCAGTGCGGTAAACTGGGCGGCACCGGCAATGATTAAAACAGCCATGGTCATGGTTTCGAGCAGATTGAGACCCGCTTCGGTCGCAACCACACCGAACAAAAGCGCGAATGGAGAGACCACCAGTATGAACGGGCTACAGTCGCGAAAACCGCTCCAGAAGGCGGACTTAGATTCCGGTATGAACATTGATAAACTCGTAGAAAATCGACGATCGACGAATGTCATCGTCATAACCGCGAAGAGTAAGCCAAATCCCGGGCGAAATGCAATGGCAAAATGACCTGATCAGATTTTAAATTATCTCATTACATTTACTTGCATACGATTGGTAGAAATTGTTCAATCGACTGTCCAGACGAGGCATTCACTAACATGACATCAACTATCGATTGCGAGCATATTATTAATCGCGAAATTTGCCCTGTCGACGAGTTCGATAATCCAAAACGTCAATCGATGATCGAACTTATTCGAACCGAGCTCGCAGAAGATGGTTGTGCAGTAATCCGAAATTTTTTCAGTGACCAGGGCCTACAGCTATTGCTCGCGGAGGCCGAACAACGCAAGCACCAGGCCTATTATTCACCAAGCAAAATGTGCAATGTTTATCTTGGTGAGGGCGACAAGGAATTACCCGCCGATCACCCGCGAAATTTCTTTATGGCGCGAACCAACGGCTTTGTTACGGCGGATCTGCTGGGTGAAGAGACCGCATCGCGCCAACTTTATTATTGGGAACCGTTACGACGTTTTCTTGCCGACTGCCTGGGCAAAGAGAAACTGTTTATTTACGCCGACACGGTATCGAATATGATCGTTAATGTCGGAAAACCGGGGCAGCAGTTCAACTGGCATTTCGATACTAATGAATTCACTATTACGATGTTACTGAAACCAGCGAGCAGTGGTGGGTATTTCGAATATGTGCCCGCGCTACGGTCTCAAAATGACGAGTGTTACGACGAGGTAAAAAAAGTACTCGAAGGTGATCGAAGTCGCGTTAAGCGCCTGCAGTTGAATGCCGGTGATCTGCAGTTTTTCCTCGGTAGATTTTCGTTACACCAGGTCACCGAAAATACTGGTGACGATGATCGTTTATTATTAATTATGTCGTTTACCGAAAAACCCGGTGTCATCGGCAATGTTGTGCGAGTCAAAAATCTATACGGCAAGGTGACCGATGCCCACACCCAGGGCCAAAATGACCGGGTACGTTCGGACGATTTGCTGGATTGAATTGAATGACGACTCGATACGGGAATGACGATTACAGCCTGGTTAACACCCCGATTTCACGAAACAGAGACTGCATTACCGGGTTTTGAATAAAGGAAAGGTTATAGGGGTGTTCGCAAACCAGTTTCTGGTAGCGACCGGCTACCGCCAGTGGTTCAATTGCCTCGGCAATTTTCCCCCACAGAACCAGGGTTGGGGTTTGGTATAGAGAATCTGCCAGACGTTCAAGCAATCGCAGTAGGAACCCCTGCCAGTATTTCGCTTCCACTGAAGGTTTGCGCCCAGGGTGTAATACTGGTGTAGCGTTCAGCATCAAAAATCCGTTATTTTCGAGCGCCTGAAACAGATCGGCCATGGTCTGAATCATTCCCGATTTATCGAGCATGGCGATACTGGCCTGAGAAATTTTCCCCTGCGAATCTGCCTCGATATAATCCTCGGCCAGCAGTGCGGTTTTAATGATATTACGCAATGAGGTTGCTCGATTGACCGACTTGCTTAAACCGGATTCACTCCACAGTTTAGTGACCGCGGCATCATAAAAGGCGATACCATTGGCGGATTGTTGGCGGGGATAAGGTGATTCGCCAATTAGAACGTAGCGGACGCCGAGTCGGTCGCGACGAAATGCGCTGAACAAATTGTCGATCCCGGGTAACCAGGCTCGGGACTGAAGCAATTGCGACCGGTAGTCGGCATCGACGGTCTCCAGTGCGTCGCTCAGTATATCCTGCCATTGATCGTGAACTGCCGAGCGGGAAACCAGCTCGTTGTTACTCATCAATCAGCGCATTCAACCGAATCATTCCAATTTTAGCGATCTCGTTGATGCTGGTTTCGAATTCATCCCCGGCTGAGTTTTTTAGACGCGATTCGATAGCCGCAATTATCTGGTTCTTGCCCAGACCGGTGACCGCAATAACAAAGGGGAAGTCGAACTTCTCGCGGTAAGAATTGTTAAGTGATCTGACTTGTGCCAACTCTGCAGCTGTACACTGGTCCAGCCCGGCCCGTGACTGTTCCTTTTGCGAATCTTCGGTCAGAGTCCCTTCGTCGGCCTCCTTTCCGGCAAGCTCGGGGTGGTTACAGATCAACGCCATGCGTTGAAAATCGGGAGACTGTTTTACGGCTTCAACCATGGTTTGATGTAACCGGGTTTTGGAATCGAATGGTTGATATTCATAAACCAGGTCGGCTACCCAGGGCGAATGCTCGAAGATACCGCCGAGCGATTCGATAAATTGCTCGCGATTAAACTGGTTCAGGCTGGTTAGCGATATCTTGCCCGTCATGTCAGGTTATTAGATTCCGGAACGCCGGTTCGCTGCTTTCGCGGGAATGGCGAGTGTTTGTGGGTTACATTGGGGCATGGATTCTATTATGCGGCTTGCCAGGGGTGTCTGTCTATCCAGTGCCGGGCGATATCGATGCGTCGGCATATCCATACCCGGTCATGGCCCTGGATGTGATCGAGGAAACGCTGTAAGGCGGCAAATCGCCCGGGCCGTCCTGCCAGCCGGCAATGAAGCCCAATCGACAGCATTTTCGGTGTCGATTCACCCTCCGCGTAAAGCACGTCAAAACTGTCACGCAGGTATTGAAAAAACTGTTCACCACTATTGAAGCCCTGGGGTGTAGCAAAGCGCATATCGTTGGTATCCAGTGTGTAGGGTACAACCAGGTGCGACCTGGTATCACCGTTACTGGTTGTCACTTCCGTCCAGAAGGGCAAATCGTCGCCGTAATAATCCGAGTCGTACAGAAAGCCGCCATTCTCAACCACGAGTCGGCGGGTATTCGGACTATTGCGACCGGTATACCACCCCAGGGGCATGGTCCCGGTTAGCTGCTGGATAATCTCAATTGCGTTTAGCATGTGATCGCGTTCGGTTTTTTCATCAATATTCTGGTAGTGAATCCAGCGCAGGCCATGGCAGGCAATTTCGTGGCCCAGATCGACAAATGTTCTGGCCAGTTCGGGGTGTCGTTGCAGGGCCATGGCGACGCCGAAGATTGTCAGTGGCAGCCCGCGTTTTTCGAATTCGTTTAGCAGGCGCCAGACACCCGCACGGGAACCGTATTCATAGATAGACTCCATACTCATATGGCGCGCCTGGTAACTCGGCGCGCCGATGATCTCGGATAAGAACTGCTCCGAACCGGCATCGCCATGCAGGATATTGTTTTCTCCACCTTCTTCGTAATTCAACACGAATTGCACGGCAATGCGGGCCCCGGCCGGCCAGCCCGCATGCGGCGGTTGTCGCCCGTATCCAATCAGGTCTCTGGGGTAGTCTTTATTATCCGACACAGGCTAACCGGCGGCTTAACTGGACAGAAGAAGAGTGGCAAGATCGGGCTGTGGGTCTTCAGATTTGTGCTCAATCCTGTTCTCGATATGTAGCAGGTGCTGATTCATTAAATCTGCCGCTTTTCTCGCGTTTCCAGCTTCAATCGCATCGACGATCGCTTCGTGTTCCTGGTTGCGACATCGATTTTGAGGATCAGTACCCAGATGTGTGAGTATCACCAGTGGAGTGCGTCGGATGATATCGTTGAGGTATTCTTCGAGTACGCCATTGCCGCACATTCTGGCTAGCTGACGGTGAAAATCAACCGACAAGGATAATGCCAGCCTGGAATCGTCGACTTCGTAGGCATTTTGTTCCTGGTCCAGCATATTCCGCAGCTGTTGGATTTGCGATTTATTAATTTTTGGCGTCAGGGACCGGATGATGGCGCCTTCGAGCACGCGTCGGGTCGCGAATAAATCCCTGCCTTCTTCAACCGATGGTTTGGCGACACTGGCGCCGCGATTGGGTAATTGATCTACCAGTCGGGAATATGCGAGCCGTGCGAGTACCTTGCGAATGGTGCCGCGCTTAACACCGAACACCTCGGCTAACTGTATCTCTTTCAGCTTGGTGCCGGGTGGCAGGCGATGATCGATGACGGCCTGTTCTATCTGGCGCAGCACATCGTCTTCGCTCATTGCTGCCTTGAATGACTGCCTGATGTTATTCGATTCGATGACCGGGTTCCTCGTGCCATATTCGAAAATATAGTAACACATTTCTTAGAATTGTTAACAATAATTAACAAAAATGTTGACAATTAGTGAGATTAATGCGAATTTAGTATTTCTGAACACCGAGGGGAGCGGTATGGGCAGATTGACGACACATATACTCGATACGGCGCTGGGCCGCCCGGCAGCCAATGTAAATGTCGCGCTTTATGCTGTCGATGGCGATCGCCAATTGTTAAAACAGGATACCACCAATGCGGATGGTCGGCTCGATACACCGATCCTCGATAACGGGGATTTTAAGCCCGGGGTTTACGAGCTAGTGTTCCACGCTGGTGCCTATTTTCGAACCATCAATCTTGATCTACCCGACCCTCCATTTGTCGATGAAGTCGTGATTCGGTTCGGCATAGCCGATGCCGATTCGCATTATCACGTACCCCTGCTGGTTTCTCCCTGGGCCTACTCGACCTATAGAGGTAGTTAAAGTTGAGTGCCTCAAAAAACTCGATTCGCTTCATACTCGATGGAGAGCTGGTTGAGATCGAACAAATCGATCCTACCCGGACCGTGTTGCAGTACCTGCGCGAGGATCTGGGTCGAGTCGGTAGCAAGGAAGGCTGTGCCGAGGGTGACTGTGGTGCCTGTACCGTCGTAATCGGTGAGGCAGTCGACCAGCGCATCCGCTTTCGAGCGGTGAATGCCTGTATTCAGTTCCTGCCGACGCTGGATGGCAAAATGTTGTTTACTGTCGAATCATTAAGATCCGCAGACGGACAACTGCATCCGGTACAACAGAGCATGGTGGATTACCATGGATCACAATGTGGTTATTGCACACCGGGGTTCATCATGTCGATGTTTGCCCTCTACAAGAATGACTCCAATCCGAGCCGTGAAACGATTGACGATGCGCTCTCGGGGAATCTCTGCCGATGCACCGGATATCGGCCGATTATCGAAGCAACCCGGCATATGAGTGATTACCCGGTCAGCCCTGAAGCAGATCCGATCATCTACGGTGCGGCCGGTAAATCAGCTGGCAATATATCCGCCGAAGAACAGAAAATGCTGGAACGGCTGGCTCAACTTCGCAGAAAACAGGGATTGCAACTGAACCAGGGTGAGGCCAGCTATTTTGCGCCGACCAGCATAAGCGAGCTTGCCAATTATTATCTGCAAAATCCTGAGGCCTGTATTCTCGCCGGTGGTACCGATGTCGGCCTTTGGGTGACCAAGCAATTACGCGAGCTGCCCGCGGTTATCTACCTTGGCAATGTCGCGGAACTCAACCGCGTTAGTGAAACTGACACGACTGTAGAAATTGGCGCGGCGGTTTCTCTCACCGATGCCTTCGATAACCTGTCATCGGGGTACCCGGAATTTGCTGAAATGTTCCGGCGTTTTTCCTCGGTTCCGGTGCGCAATGCGGGAACCCTGGTGGGTAACATCGCGAATGGATCGCCGATCGGCGACTCAATGCCGGCATTAATTTCCATCGGCGCGCGCATCAAGCTTCGTCAGGGTAGTGAAAGCCGTGAAATGGTTCTCGAGGATTTGTACATCGACTACCAGAAAAATGCGATGCAAAGGGGTGAATTTGTTGAATCAGTCATTATTCCAAAAAGAGACGATTCGATACAGGTCCGCTGCTACAAGCTGTGTAAACGTTTTGACCAGGATATTTCTGCCGTGTGTGCGGCGTTTGCCCTGCGCCTCGATGGAGATACGGTTGCCTCTGTCGATATTGTACTAGGCGGTATGGCTGCAATTCCAAAGCGGGCAGCACAGGCAGAGGCCGTGCTCAACGGAAACACCTGGGACGAGGCCAGTGTCCAGAAAGCGATGAAGGCACTGGCACAGGACTTTTCGCCGCTCACCGACATGCGCGCCAGTGCAGCCTACCGCCAACAGGGCGCGGCTAACCTGTTATATCGATTCTACCTCGAGACCAGGCCACAGGATGCATTGCCATCCGAGGCGGTCAATGTATTCGCGGTGCAGGGCTGATGGAAAATCCGCAAGCTATCCAGGCGCGTGAAATGGCTCCCGGAAAATCTGATACGCACGAATCGGCCGCGTTGCATGTTAGCGGAGAAGCCACCTATGTAGACGATATCCCTGAACTTGCGGGAACCAGGTTCGTAGCGCTTGGCCTGAGCCAGCGAGCCCATGCGCGAATTACCAGGGTTAACTACGAGGCAGTGAAATCTTCAACCGGGGTTGTGGCGGTACTGACTGCCGAAGATATTCCCGGTGTTAACGACTGTGGACCCATCATAAACGACGACCCGATTCTTGCCGATGGCCTGGTGCAGTTTATCGGGCAACCTGTTTTCGCCGTGGTCGCGACTTCGGTAATCGAGGCACGCAAGGCTGTCAGCAAGGCGGATATCGAATATGTGGATTTGCCAGCAGTCATCGACGTACGCGAGGCGAAGCGCCAGGAGTCATGGGTATTACCACCCGCTCGCCTGCGCCGAGGCGATGCGCAGGCAGCCCTGAAAAAAGCACCCCAGCGGCTACAGGGTGAAATATCTGTTGGGGGTCAGGAACAGTTTTATCTTGAAGGACAGATTTCCTACGCGGTCCCCAGGGAAGACGGCTGCATCCACCTGTGGTGTTCAACCCAGCATCCTACCGAAATGCAGCACGTGGTAGCGCATGCACTGGGACTGGATTTAAACCAGGTCCTTGTCGAGATGCGTCGCATGGGCGGTGGATTTGGCGGAAAGGAATCACAGTCGGCGATCTTCGCCTGTATTGCCTCGGTAGCGGCATACCGCCTGAAATGTCCGGTCAAACTGCGCCTCGACCGTGACGACGATATGATGGTTACCGGTAAACGCCACGGATTTCATTACGAATACGATGTGGGCTACGACGACGATGGCCTGATGCAGGCGGTCAGTATCGAAATGGCCGCGCAATCGGGTTTCTCTGCCGACCTCACCGGTCCGGTGGTAACCCGCGCGGTATGTCACCTCGACAATGCCTATTATATCAACGATGTCGCGATCGACGCGTTTAGCGCAAAAACCAATTCCCAGTCGAACACCGCGTTTCGTGGTTTCGGTGGGCCACAGGGTGCGATCGCAATCGAATACATCATCGACAACATTGCACGTAAGTTGGGCAAGGACTCGCTGGAAGTACGCAAGCTCAATTTTTATGGAAAGGAGGACCGCAATATCACACCCTACGGCCAGGTCATCGAGGATAATGTTATCCACGAGCTGGTTGCCCAGCTCGAATCCAGCAGTGATTACTGGGCTCGCAGAGAAGCTGTAGAAAATTTTAATGCTGAAAATACCATACTGCGCAAGGGCCTTTCGCTAACGCCGGTCAAGTTTGGTATCTCGTTTAACGTGGTTCATTTTAACCAGGCAGGTGCGTTGGTTCACATCTATACCGATGGCACAGCGCTGGTAAATCACGGTGGCACCGAAATGGGACAGGGTCTGCACACCAAGGTAGCGCAGGTAGTTGCGCTCGAACTCGGTATCGACGTGAAGAGTGTTCGGGCGACTGCAACCGACACCAGCAAGGTCCCCAATACCTCGGCAACGGCGGCTTCTACCGGTGCCGATCTGAATGCCAAGGCCGCACAGGACGCGGCGCGGCAAATCCGTAACAGGCTTGCGATATTCGCTGCCGAACATCTGGGTGGAGAGGGAAGTGAAGTCCTGTTCTGCGATGGCCAGGTGTCCAGTAATGATAAATCCCTGCCCTTTTCCGAACTGGTCAATCTGGCCTACCAGTCGCGCGTACAACTCTGGTCGGATGGGTTCTACAAGACCCCGGGCCTGCACTGGGATGCCAAAGCTTTGCAGGGCCGGCCATTTTATTATTTCGCCTATGGCGCTGCAGTGTCAGAAGTAGTGGTCGATACACTAAGCGGTGAATGGAAACTGTTGCGGGCTGATTTGTTACACGACGCGGGAAATTCGATCAACCCGGCAATCGACCTCGGCCAGGTCGAGGGCGGTTATATTCAGGGCATGGGCTGGCTTACCAGTGAAGAACTGGTGTGGGACGCGAATGGCCGATTAACGACCCATGCGCCGTCTACTTACAAAATTCCGACGATTACCGATTGCCCCGAACAGTTCTACACCGAGTTGTACCAGAACCATAACGTAGAGGATACGATCCTGCGTTCCAAGGCCGCGGGTGAACCACCCTTGTTACTACCTTTCTCGGTGTTCTTTGCAATTCGTGACGCGATTGCGAGCGTTGGCCAGAATAAGCTTAACCCGCCGCTAAGAGCGCCGGCGACGCCCGAGGCAATTCTGGACGCGGTTAGCGCTGTACGCGAGGGCAGGGAAACTCCATGATGAACTGGGTGCAGACATTACAGCGCTTACAGCTGGAAAATATTCCAGCAGTGATGGTAACTGTAGCCTCGACCATCGGCTCAACACCCCGCGAGCCAGGGGCGAAAATGATCGTCAGCCCGAAGCAGATATTTGGCACTATTGGCGGTGGAAACCTCGAACATCAGGCCTGTGCAATCGCCCGTTCACAACTTGAATCGGCCGAATCCAGTTGTTTAAAAAGATTTCCACTTGGAGCCGGCCTTGGCCAGTGCTGCGGGGGGCTGGTGAACCTGATGTTTGAGCCGGTTTTTGAATCCAGCGGATGGATTGATTCGGCAGCACAGCTACAGGCTAGCGGACAGGACTGGGTACGTGTGGTAGCAACCCGAGTAGATGAGACCGACGAGGGTTCGGCTCAACTGATGTTTGCAGCGGATATGGCCGACTCCGAATTTCAGTATCCGGCCGAAAACCGTGAATTGCTCGAAGCGGCAAAATCGATACTGCGGAGTTCGCAAAAAAGTGCCTTACACCAGGTTGGTGGGTCACCGCATTCCTACTTTTTTGATGTCAGCAGAAAACCCGATTTTCAATTGTACCTGTTTGGTGCCGGGCATGTCGGTCGAGCACTGGTCAATACCCTGCGCGATTTGCCAATTCGGATAAGCTGGGTTGACAGTCGGGACAATCAGTTTCCGACCGAAATTCCCGACAACGTTGACTGCGTGTGCAGCGATATTCCGCTGGCCGAAGTCGATGCCGCACCTGCCGGGGCTTATTTCCTGGTGATGACTCACGATCACGCACTCGACCAGAGTCTTGCCGAACAAATTCTTAAACGCGATGATTTCACCTATTTCGGTTTAATCGGATCAGCCTCAAAACGGCGTATGTTTGAAACCCGTATGCATCGACGCGGCATAGCAAAACGTCTATTTGAGCGAATGAAATGCCCGATCGGTGTCGGTGGAATCGACAGCAAACAACCGTCGGCAATCGCCATTTCGGTTGCCGCGGAATTGATGCAGGTATACGATCGGAACCTGGCACATTTAAAACTGGCAATCCCATATTCTCGGTAGATGGGCCTGGCATTGGATATTTTTGGTTTAATTAATATTATTGGGGCGCAGATTTGTTTTCTAAAGTAAGTATTTTTGTCGAAATACCGCGCTCGGATAGCGTGGACGATCCTACAGAAGTTAAAGTAGGTATACCCTCAGATTTTATTAATTTTGCTGATAACCAGTTAAAGTTAAATGGTCAATTGATTTCGTATCTGGAATCAGAGTCCGGCGGATATAGTGTTGAAAATATAGGCAAGCTGGGTGACAGGGAAAGAAATATTCTTTTTAAAAACAAGGCGATATCTACAAGGTGGGATTCCTGTTCTCATAAAACAAAGGAGGGGTATTTGATATCCATACTCGTTGAACTCTCTGCGGGTGTTAGCAGCAGTGAAGCCGATCGCGACGAATCAGTACAACAAAAGCCGGATGAACCTGTTTCGTCTGCACCAATAAAAAAGCCAGTTGTTGGCGCATCTGGTGCCGGTAGCAAGAATGAAATCAGACTTGAGCTTAATGGCATTACCAAAATTTATCCGTCGGTGATTGCTAACCAAGATGTAAGCCTGAAAGTGCGCCGCGGCGAAATTCACGCGGTGCTCGGCGAAAATGGTGCGGGCAAGAGTACGCTGATGAAAATGATTTACGGCGTGACGAAACCTGACGCCGGTGAAATGAAGTGGCAGGGTGAAACGCTTCAGGTTGAAAACCCGGCGCATGCGCGCAACCTCGGAATTGGCATGGTGTTCCAGCATTTTTCGTTGTTTGAAACCCTGACAGTGGTGGAAAATGTTGCTTTGGCGCTACCCGGAAATCCTGATTTAAAACAACTCGCCGATCAAATTACCGAGGTATCGAATAAATACGGACTGCCGGTAGATCCCCAACGTCTGGTGCACGCATTGTCGGTCGGCGAGCGCCAACGCGTCGAGATTATTCGCTGCCTGTTACAGAGCCCAAAATTACTGATCATGGATGAACCCACCTCGGTGCTTACCCCGCAGGCGGTACGTAAACTGTTCGATACGCTGCGCCAGCTCGCCGACGAGGGTTGCAGCATCCTCTATATCAGCCACAAGCTGGATGAGATCCAGGAACTGTGTCACGTCGCGACCGTGCTACGAAACGGCAGGGTTACCGGTGATTGTATCCCTTCCGAAGAGACTCCCCATTCGATGGCCAGCCTGATGATCGGCAAGGATTTGCCGGTATGCCAGCACGAGGCACCTGCCGAACTTGGCGATGTACGCTTGCGCCTGAATGGATTGACCGTTGAGTCGGATGATCCATTTGGTACCAGCCTGCAGAATATCGATTTGGAAATTAGTTCGGGCGAAATTTTTGGCATTGCGGGGGTATCCGGCAATGGTCAACAGGAATTACTGTATGCCCTGTCCGGTGAAGAACCGTTAAAGGAAAATGAAGCAATCGTGATTTGCGGTAAAGCAGCCGGGAAAAAAATGCCCGATGCACGGCGCGTTCTCGGCATGGGCTTTGTTCCCGAAGAACGACTCGGGCGTGGCGCGGTGCCGCAAATGTCACTCGCAGAGAATGTTTTACTCACTGCACACGCTGGTGGAATGCTGAACAAGGGTATGATTCAGGTCAAGGTGATGAATCAATTTGCAAAGCGCTGCATCGAAAAATTCAATGTCAAATGCGGGGGAGAGAATTCTGCGGCGAACTCCCTGTCCGGCGGTAATTTACAGAAATTCATCATGGGTCGGGAGATATTGCAGACCCCGAAATTACTCATCGCAGCTCAGCCGACCTGGGGGGTAGACGTAGGTGCCGCCGCCTTTATTCGACAGGAGTTGATCGACCTGCGTAACGAGGGCACTGCGATCCTGGTCATATCAGAGGAACTCGAAGAATTATTCGAAATCTCGGATCGGATTGCGGTAATCGCGAATGGCAAATTGTCGCCATCTAAAAATCTTGCTGATACCAATATCGACGAGATCGGTGTCTGGATGAGCGGTATGTGGCCCGGGGCCGAAAATTCAGAGGGGCAGGCCAATGCTTAGACTCGAAGCACGCGCCGAACCCTCGCAGCTGATGTCGTACGCGTCGCCATTATTGGCGATCGTATTGATGCTGATCGGAGGTCTAATTCTTTTTTCCGCGCTGGGCAAGGATCCGGTCGAGGGCTTCCGAATTTTCTTTATCAGCCCACTGAGCGATATTTACGGGGTGTCGGAATTATTTTTGAAAGCCACCCCGCTGATGCTGGTGGCGATCGGACTGGCGGTTGGTTTTCGTGCCAACGTCTGGAATATTGGTGCCGAGGGTCAGTATATTATGGGCGGTGTGGCTGCCAGTGCGGTGGCCCTGTATTTTTACGAATCCGAAGGCCCGCATGTCCTGTTCCTGATGGTGCTCGCGGGTAGTGTCGGTGGCATGTTGTGGGCGTCGGTTCCGGCATTTTTAAAGACACGTTTCAATACCAACGAAATCCTGGTTTCACTGATGCTGGTCTACGTCGCGCAATTAGCGGTTTCCTGGCTGGTGCACGGTCCGATGATGGATCCGGATGGTTTTAATTTCCCGCAGTCACGCATGTTTGAGGAGTCGGCGCTGTTACCGATGCTGGTCGAGGGTACGCGGCTCAACGCGGCCTTCCTGTTCGCCTTGTCTGCCCTGGTGGTTGGTTATGTTTTTATGTACCGCAGCTTCTTCGGTTTTCAAATGCAGGTGGCTGGAAACGCCAAGGATGCAGCGCGCTATGCTGGATTCTCGGCCAAACGCATGGTCTGGATCGGTCTATTGAGTGGCGGTGGTATGGCAGGAATAGCCGGGATGTCTGAGGTAGCAGGGCCGATGGGCCAGATTACCGAGCATGTTTCCAATAATTATGGTTTTGCCGGGATTATCGTCGCATTTGTCGCTCGTTTGAATCCAGTCGGCATATTCTTCGCCAGTCTGCTGATGGCACTGCTTTATCTTGGTGGTGAACAGGCACAACAATACATGAATTTGCCATCGTCGATATCGAACGTATTCCAGGGCATGCTGTTAATGTTCCTGCTCGGTTCAGATGTTTTTATAAATTATCGATTAGCATGGAAAAGGGGTTGAGCCATGAGTATAGACTTAATTGAATCGATACTGTTTGCGACCATCATCGCCGGGACTCCGTTGATTATTGTTGCACTTGGCCAGCTCATAGCAGAAAAATCCGGGGTACTGAATCTGGGTGCCGAGGGCATGATGGCCATGGGGGCTATCGCCGGATTTGCGGTCACCTTCCATACTGGCAACCCCTGGTTAGGCGTTCTGGCCGGCATGGTGGCGGGCGCACTAATGTCTCTGCTGTTTGCGATCGTAGTACTGACACTGATGGGTAACCAGGTCGCTAGCGGCCTGGCACTGTCAATATTTGGCGTGGGTTTATCGGCATTTGTCGGCAAGCCCTATGAATCAGAGATCCTTGAAACGGTGGGCACCTTACCAATACCGTTGCTCGCCGATCTGCCAATCATTGGCGGGCCCATATTTAACCAGCAACCGCTGGTTTATTTGTCCTGGGCGATACTTGCCGGGGTCGCCTGGTTTCTATATAAAAGCCGTCCAGGCCTATTACTGCGCGCGGTGGGTGAATCGCCATCCTCGGCGCATTCGATTGGATACCCGGTGATTAGAATTCGCTATATGGCGACGCTGTTCGGTGGCGCTATGGCGGGTATCGGTGGATCTTTCCTGTCGGTATTTTATACCCCACTGTGGGTCGAAGGTATGGTCGCAGGTCGCGGCTGGATCGCGATCGCGCTGGTGGTATTCGCAACCTGGCGCCCGTTTCGTGTGATGGTAGGCGCCTACCTGTTTGGCGGTGTAATGGTTGCGCAGTTATTCGTACAGGGTTCTGGATTGGAAATTAACATTCCCTCACAATTTTTGTCGTCGCTGCCTTACCTGGCAACGATTATCGTATTGGTGATCATTTCTCGTGATCAAAATACCGTGCGCCTGAATGCGCCGGTTTCGTTGGGACAGCCGTATCGTCCGGACGCATAGAAGGATCTGCAGAATTATTCGTCGTTCCGGCCCACGAGCCGGAATCTACGGTAAGTTGGCGATAAAAATAGAATTCGGCCAGGAGGCCGGAATGACGTAGTAGTTTTTATACAGCAGTTGAGTTAAATCTAAAAATCCCTGGAGGATAAAAAAATGGTACTAGCAAACAAACTCGTTAAAAAACTGGCAACAACAACCCTGGTGGTTGTGGCAAGTTTATTTAGCGCTACATCGATGGCCGCTGAAACGGTTGGATTCGTTTATGTAAGCCCAATCGGCGACGCTGGATGGACCTATCAGCACGATCTGGGTCGGCTGCAGTTGGAAAAGGAAACCGGTGTAACAACCAAGTATGTCGAAAATGTGCCAGAGGGCCCGGACGCCGAGCGTGTCATACGAGAGATGGCCAAGCGCGGTGACAAGGTAATTTTTGCTACCAGTTTTGGTTATATGAATCCGATGTTAAAGGTATCGAAACAGTTTCCTAAAACCGCGTTCGTCCATGCCACTGGTTATAAGATGGGCAAAAATATGGGGCTTTACAATGCGCGTTTTTACGAGGGGCGTTACCTGACCGGCGTCATCGCGGGTGAAGTGACCAAATCCAATATCCTTGGATACGTAGCAGCATTTCCGATTCCCGAGGTACTTCAGGGAATCAATGCCTTCATCCAGGGTGCTCGCAGTGTCAATCCGAAGGCGGAATTGCGCGTGATCTGGGTGAATTCCTGGTTCGACCCGGGTAAAGAACGTCAGGCCTCGATGACACTGATGTCGCAAAGTGCGGACGTGATCACTCACCATACAGATTCTACAGCCGTGGTACAGGCCGCCGAGGAAAAGGGCAAGTATGCGTTTGGCTACCATTCCGACATGTCAAAATATGGCTCCACAGCGCACCTCACCGCGACCACACATCACTGGGGGAACTACTACACCCAGGTAGTCAAGGCTGCACAGTCAGGAAGCTGGAAGCCGGAAAGTATCTGGGGTGGATATAAGGAGGGCATGATAAGACTCGCGCCTTTAAACCCCTCGCTTCCGGCAGAATTGCGTAGCCGTATCGCCGATATGGAAAAGCAAATGGCTGACGGTAGCCTGCATCCATTCACTGGTCCGGTGGTCGACCAGGATGGTAAAACCCGCGTAGCCGCAGGTGAAACCATGAGTGACGGCGACCTGAGTGGCATGGACTATTACGTGCAGGGTGTAGTGAGCAAGCTGTCGAAATAAAAATGCACCCTAGATAGTCTAAAATTCGTCATTCCGGCCTCCGAGCCGGAATCCTATAGAATATAGCCTGGTAGCCTGTTTTAAGTTTCCAAGCTGCTGCTTTCGCCGGAATGACGGATCTGATGTGGATTAAGGATATGTGTAAATGTCATTCAATTTTAACTTCGAAATATGAAATAGTGTAGTGGAAGCTTATCTCCTCGAATGGGCGAACTTGCTGATCCGATGGTTACACCTGATTACCGGTGTAGCCTGGATCGGCGCCTCTTTTTATTTCGTCATGCTTGACAGTTCACTATCAAAACCAGCTAAGCAAGGCGATGCTGCGCGCGGTGTAACTGGTGAATTGTGGGCAGTGCACGGCGGTGGCGTATACCAGAGCCAGAAGTTTCTTGCCGGACCACTGGGTGAACCGCTTTCCGAGCATTTGCACTGGTCGAAATGGGAAGCCTATACCACCTGGCTTTCAGGCATGGGTCTGCTTGCTATTATCTACTGGTTTGGCGCAAATACCTACCTGATAGACCAGCAGGTAATGCCTTTAACACCATTGGTCGCTATAACCATCAGTGTCGGATCTATCGTCGGCGGATGGTTAATCTACGACACGCTTTGCAAGCTACTGAAGGGCAGGGATACCTTGCTTGCTGCGATCGTATTTGTTTTTGTCATATTCGCTGACTGGTTACTGTTTCAGCTACTCAGCGCGCGTGCAGCCTATCTACACGTCGGCACAATGATGGGTTCTATCATGGTCGCCAACGTGTTTTTCCATATTATTCCGGGGCAAAAAAGTATGGTCGCCGAGATCAGGGCTGGCCAGGCACCCGACCCAAAATACGGTGTCATAGGCAAGCAGCGCTCGGTACACAATACCTATTTTACACTGCCAGTTTTATTCATCATGATCAGTAATCATTACCCGATGACCTACAGTCATCAACAGGGCTGGCTGGTGCTCGGGTTTATCATGATGGCCGGTGTCCTGATTCGGCAATTTTTCGTGATGCGCCATGGGAATAATGCCAACAAAGCGTTACCGGTTATTGGCGTCGTTCTGTTGCTGGCGATGGTAGCCTATTTAATGCCAACCCTGCCCGAAGGTGGCGGTTCTAGCGCTATCAGTGATGCGGAGATTCAACAGGTGATGAACGATCGTTGTATCGCCTGTCATGCTACTAAACCAACCCAGGCCGGATTTGTTAGTCCGCCGCTCGGATTAGTGCTCGAGACCAGCGCGCAAATAAACCAGAATGTGGTAAAAATTGCGTCAACGGTACAAACGCGTTATATGCCGCTTGGTAATCTGACGCAAATGTCTGATCAGGAGCGAGCACTGATAGCTAGCTGGTACGCCCAAACCCTAGCCATTCAGTAACCCGGTAAAACGATGAACAGTCAAGCCAAAGCGCTGGACAATGATAGTTGCGACAGGGCCATACGCGGCAGTTTCCTCCATTTTCTAGATGACCCTGACGAGCGGGACGATGCCTGCGAATATATCGAGGATGGACTGTTAATTCTGAAGCAGGGAAGGGTGACCGCGTTGGGAGAAGCCCGCAACTGGCTCGATCAGTTACCCGACGGGACTGAACTGGATGATTACACCGGCAATTTAATCATGCCCGGTTTTATTGATACTCATACTCACTACCCGCAAATCGATATGATTGCCAGTTACGGCTCGCAGCTGCTCGAATGGCTGGAAAAGTATACTTTTCCGACCGAGCGTCAATTTAATGATCGAGGCTTCGCCGATGGTGTCGCTGAATTTTTCTGCGATGAGCTATTGCGCAACGGAACCACCACCAGTGCCGTTTTTGCCACCATACACCCTGAATCGGTCGATGCCATTTTTAGTGCCGCGCAAAAACGCGACATGTGCCTGGTCGCCGGCAAGGTGATGATGGATCGCAATGCCCCCGACTATATCTGCGACACGGCCGAGTCGAGCTATGCACAAAGCGCCGAATTAATTGGGCGCTGGCATCAGAAAGGACGTGCGCTATACGCGGTAACGCCAAGATTTGCGCCGACGTCAAGCGAGCAACAGCTCGAAGCGGCTGGAAGCTTGTTGAAGGAATATCCAGGTTTATACCTGCAATCGCACGTGGCCGAAAACCACGCCGAGGTAGCCTGGGTAGCGAAATTATTTCCGCACCGGCGCAGCTATCTCGATGTCTATGATCATTATGGTTTATTGGTTGAACGCTCGATCTTCGGGCATTGTATTCACCTCGATGAGATTGACCGCCAACGCATGGCGGAGACCGGTGCAGCAATAGCCTTTTGCCCGACTTCAAATCTGTTTCTGGGTAGTGGATTGTTTAGTATCGGCGAAGCCCAGAAACATGCTATCCGGATCGGCGTGGCGACCGACGTCGGTGGTGGTACCAGTTTTAGTATGCTGCAAACCCTCAACGAGGCTTACAAGGTTAGCCAGATGGCCGGGCAGACAATGACTTCGATGAAGGCGTTTTATTTAGCCACACTGGGCGGCGCAAAATCGCTTTACCTGGATCAGCGGCTGGGCAATTTCGCCGTCGGCAAGGAAGCGGACATCGTTGTTCTGGATATGGATGCGACACCGATTATGAAACGGCGCATGGCACGGGCTGACTCGATATCGGATCGTTTATTTGTGCTGATGATGCTGGGCGACGATCGAGCGGTTCATTCGACTCATATTATGGGTCAATGTCAGTACCTTCGATGACCAGCCTGCATATCGAACATGCGGAGGTTCTGGTGACTATGGATAGTGATCGGCGTGAAATAGCCGACGGCGCTATATTCACCGACGACCGGCAGATTCTTTGTGTTGGTACCAGCCGCGAGGTACACAAATGGATACTGGATAAAGACCAGAAAGCCGACCGGGTTATCGATGCAAGCGGTACGGTAATAATCCCGGGGTTGGTGAACTGTCATCACCATCTGTATCAAACCCTGACCCGCAGTGTCGGTACTGCGCAGGGATTGTCACTATTTGACTGGCTTAAAACGCTTTACCCGATCTGGGGGGAGATGGACGCTGAAGCGGTTTATGTCAGCGCTAAACTTGGACTCGTGGAATTGATACTGTCGGGAGCAACCACGGTTGCCGATCACCTGTACCTGTTCCCGAAAGATTCGACACTCGACGATGAGATAAGCGCCGCGCAGGAACTGGGCGTTCGATTTCATCCGACGCGCGGCAGCATGAGCCTGGGTCAAAGCCAGGGTGGGCTACCCCCGGACGAGGTTTGCGAAGACGAGGACGATATCCTGGCCGACTGTAAACGTGTCATCGAATCCTTTCATGATCCGGCGCCATTTTCGATGTTGCGTATTGGTCTCGCGCCCTGCTCACCCTTTAGCGTCACGGCTGACCTGATGAAAAAAACCGCCGAACTGGCGCGTCGATACCCAGCCGTGAACCTGCACACACACCTGGACGAGACCATCGACGAAAGTAAATTTTGTCAACAGCAGTTCGGTATGCAGCCGCTGGAGTATATGCAAAGCCTTGGATGGATTGGAGACGATGTCTGGTTCGCACACATGGTGCATCAGGATCAGGATGAAATTACAATACTGGAGCAAACTGGAACCGGAGTCTGCCATTGTCCGAGCAGCAACATGATTCTCGCGTCGGGCATTGCGCCGATCCGTGAAATGCGCGACGCCGGGGTACGAGTTGGGCTGGGTGTCGATGGCTCGGCAAGCAACGATGGTAATCATTTACTCGGTGAAGCGCGACAGGTAATGTTATTACAACGAGTCGGCTGGCCGGGATTTGAATCGAAGGCCGATCGATTTTCTGCTCGCGAAGCGCTTGAGATCGCCACGCTCGGTGGTGCGGCGGTACTCGGACGTGACGACATCGGTAGCCTGGAGATCGGCAAGGCAGCGGATCTCGTTGCTTTTCGAGTTGATGATTTAAACCATGCCGGCGGTTTGAGTGATCCGGTTGCTTCGCTGTTGACCTGCGCGCCAGGAAAAGCCTGGTTATCGGTCATCAATGCCAGGATCATAGTCGAGGATGGCGAGATTCCGGATTTGGACATTAATTCTTTAGTGACAAGACACAATCTTTTGTCACGGCGGCTTGTCGATAAATCGGCTGCTCTATAAAACACAGTACTGAGGCATTAGAAATAAAATGAACGACAATATTCCCGATTTTGTAAATGACTGGATCAATCTGGCACAACCTCGCCTGGGGGCCAGCCCCATTTATTGCACCGACGATTTTTTTGCCGAGTGCAGCCGCATGCTGGAGCCGCAGGCACCGGTTTTTATCGACGGTAAGTTTGATGACAATGGTAAGTGGATGGACGGCTGGGAAACGCGTCGACGGCGCGATGGCGGTTACGATCACGCTATCGTGCAATTGGGGCTTGCCGGTGTCGTCAAGGGTGTCGATATCGATACTACCCATTTTACCGGAAACTACCCCCCGGCGGCATCGCTCGACGCCTGCAATAGTACAGGCGATCCCAATGACGCTAGCAACTGGGTAAACCTGATCCCGTCGGTCAGCCTGAGCGGAGACAGCCACCATTATTTCGAAATTGACCAAAGCGAAAGCTTCACCCATATACGTTTGAATATTTATCCGGATGGCGGTGTGGCACGGCTTAGGATTTATGGGCAGGTGCAATGTGACTGGAGTAAAAAAGACCCGAAGGCAGAGTATGACCTCGCCGCTACTGAAAATGGTGGCCGTGCTATCGCCTGGAACGATGCCCATTTTGGTTCGGCCGCGAACCTGCTGGCACCGGGTCGAGGTGTCAATATGGGTGACGGCTGGGAGACGCGCCGACGCCGGGAGCCGGGTAATGACTGGTGCATTATCGAACTCGGTCACATTGGCGTGATCGAGCAGGCAATCGTTGATACCGCACATTTCAAGGGCAATTATCCGGATCGCTGTTCTTTGCAGGCCGCGCTGGTTGAGGGTGGGACCAGGGATTCTATAATTACACAAAGCATGTTCTGGCCCGAACTACTAGCACCGAGCAAGCTCGAAATGGACGATGTACAGGAGTTTAGCGATGCGATCCAGACGATCGGTTCGGTAAGCCACGTGCGTTTAAATTTATTCCCGGATGGCGGAGTGAGTCGACTACGTTTGTTAGGCAGGATCACAAATGACTGATAAGGCCTTAACAATTGAGCCCCTGACCGGGGCCGGATTTGCACCTTATGGTGACGTGATCGAGAGTGGCGATCACGATTCGTTTTTTATCAACAATGGCATGGCCGAGCGCTTTCATGCGCTTGCACGCGTCGAGGTGTCGGGCGAAAAGGCGGACGCTATTATCAGCCTGGTTAAAAGCCAGAAGTACGAAATGCCGCGCAAGCTCGACCATGCGGAACATCATCCACTGGGCAGCCAGGCGTTCGTGCCTCTCGACGATGCCCGGTTCATAGTTGTTGTTGCCAGGGCTTGCGAATCGCCGCGACCTGAAGATTTTCAAGCCTTTGTCACCAATGGTAAACAGGGTATCAATTATCATCCGGGGACCTGGCATCATGTATTGTTAACGCCGTATGCTGCGGTGACATTTTTATGTGTAGACCGGATTGGAGACGGTAATAACTGTATCGATCACTTCTTTGATGAGGATCAGCAATTGATACTGGAATTGCCGTCAAAGTAGGCATCGTGTGAAAATAGCGTTCCATAACCCTGGGGTCTGGCAGTAATGAAAAAAACATTTATCACAGCCCAACAATTGCTGGAAGATTCGTTTCGGCTGGCAAACCTGGTTTACGAGGACGACTTTCGACCGCATTTTATCGTCGGTATCTGGCGTGGTGGCGCTCCGGTGGGTATTGCAGTACAGGAATACTTTGAATACAAGGGTATAAAAACTGACCATATCTCGGTGCGAACCTCGTCGTATTTTGGCATCAACAAGCAATCGAAAAAAATTCGTGTCCACGGCCTGCATTACCTGATCGAAAATGCGAATGCCAACCATCGATTGTTAATCGTCGACGATGTATTTGATTCGGGTCGCAGTGTCGCCGCATTGATCAAGGCGATTCTTAAACAATCAAGGCTCAATACCCCCAACGATATCAGGGTCGCCTGTCCCTGGTATAAGCCGAGTAAAAATGTGGTCGATTTCGAACCCGAATATTATCTGCACGAAACTAACGAGTGGCTCGTGTTTCCACACGAACTGGAGGGGCTGATAGTATCCGAGCTGGCTGCTGGTAAAAGTGACCTGGCGAAAATTCTTGAATTGTTCGAGTAGCCTGGCTGTAAAAGCCCTCTCCTTGTGGAAATCAATCTATACCCGCTCTCCAGGACAAGCCCGTCGGAAATAGCTGTTAAACCGGCGTATTGTCCGGGCAGTGCAATAACGCCATCATGTCGGTAACCGGGGTATTCTCAAATAACGCCTGATCCGCGCACAGAGCCAGAATTCGGTCCGAATTTTCAGCACTGATTTGTCCACGCAGGTAACGCTCGAATTTCGCTTTCAGGAGCGGAATACCTTCGTTTCGGCGACGCTTGTGCCCGACCGGATAATCGACTACTACTTCTTCGGTAGACGATTTATCCTTGAAGAATATCTGCAAAGAATTGCCGATCGCGCGTTTATCAGCTTGCAGGTACTCACGCGTAAAACGCGCCTCCTCAGAGACTTCCATCCGCTCGCGCAAGGCATCGACACGTGGGTCGGACGCGACATTGTCTTCGTAATGTTCGGCCTGCAAATCACCCATCAATAAGCCGATTGCGACCATGTACTGGATACAGTGATCGCGATCCGCCGGGTTATCGAGTGGCCCGGTCTTATTAATGATACGGTCACCGGATTCCTGGGTTTTAATCACGATACGGTCGATGTCATCGAGTCGATCGATGATCTGTGGGTGCAGCGTTATGGCGGCTTCGATTGCTGTCTGGGCGTGGAATTCAGCCGGAAAGGAAATTTTGAATAAAATATTTTCCATTGTGTAGGTGCCATAACCCTGGGTGAATTCGAGCGCTTTTTTGCCAAACGCAACATCCTGAAAACCCCAGGTTGGTGCGGTGATCGCCGAGGGATAGCCCATCTCACCTCGTAATGCGGTAAACGCCAGGAATAGCCCGCGCGAAGATGCGTCTCCGGCAGCCCAGGATTTTCTCGACCCGGTGTTCGGCGCATGCCGATAAGTGCGTAGCGATGAACCATCGAGCCAGGCATGCGAGACCGCGTTCAGGCATTGCTCGCGCGTACAGCCAAGCATTTGCGCAGCGACTGCAGTCGAGGCAATGCGTACCAGCATGACATGGCACAATCCGACGCGGTTGAAGGAGTTTTCGAGAGCGATCACACCCTGTATCTCGTGCGCCTTGATCATCGCGACTAATACATCACGCATCGTCAGCGATGCCTGACCCTCGCGCACAGAATTGCGCGAAAGATAGTCGGCGAGTGCCAGAATGGCGCCGAGGTTGTCCGATGGGTGACCCCATTCGGCTGCCAGCCAGGTATCGTTGTAATCTAGCCAGCGCACCATCGCGCCTATATTCCAGGCTGCTCGTACCGGATCGAGCTGATACGAGGTTCCCGGTACGCGGGCACCGTCGCCGGGCAATTCTGCGCCGGGCACGATCGGACCCAGTAACCGGGTACAGGCCGGGTAGCTCAACGCCAACAGGCCGCAGCCGATGGTATCCATCCAGTCGTAACGAGCGGTTTGCATCGCCTCGACTGACCGGCCCACATCGTAGTCGAGCACGTAGTCGACAATATTCTGAATCACCGGGTCGAATTCGGGACGGCTGGCGTCCAGTACAGCGGCTTTACTCATGTTTTTATAATCCTGTTATCTATCTTGAATGGGGATGAAAGCCAGGTTTTCGGGCCCGGTATAGTTGGCCGAAGGGCGGATAATCTTGCCGTCCTGTCGCTGTTCGACGATATGTGCGCCCCATCCCGATGTTCGTGCGATGACGAACAGCGGCGTAAACATATCGGTGGGAATTCCCATCTGGTTGTAGGATACGGCCGAGAACCAGTCCAGGTTCGGGAACATATTCTTAAGCGCCTGCATCACGGCTTCGAGACGCTCGGCAACATCAAACATTAATGGCTTGCGGTTCTCGTCTGAAAGCTGTTTGGCCAGGCGTTTGATTACTTCGTTGCGTGGATCACTGACGGTATAAACCGGGTGACCAAAACCGATCACGATCTCCTTTTTTGCGACCCGCGCCCGAATGTCGGCTTCGGCTTCATCGACCGAGCCATACCGTGATTGAATCTCGAATGCGGCCTCGTTCGCACCCCCGTGCTTGGGGCCGCGCAACGCGCCGATCGCGCCGGTCATCGCTGAATAGATGTCCGAGCCGGTTCCGGCGATGACACGCCCGGTAAAGGTCGACGCGTTAAATTCGTGTTCGGCGTAGAGAATCAACGAGATGTGCATCGCCCTGACCCAGGATTCGGGTGCCGGTTTGCCATGCAGTAGATGCAGGAAATGTCCGCCGATCGAGTCGTCATCTGTTACCAGGTCGATACGCTTGTTGTTATGGCTGAAGTGATACCAGTAGACCAGTATCGAGCCGAAGCAGGCCATCAGCCGATCGATAATACGACGTGCGTCGTCACTGTTGTGGTCGGCTGATTCGGGAGACTGGCATCCAAGCGCGGAACAGCCGGTACGCATGACATCCATTGGATGTGCGCCCGCTGGCAACTGCTCGAGCACTGTTTTGACTGCCCCGGGCAGATCGCGCATCGATTTGAGATGCGCCTTGTAGACGTCGAGCTCGGCCTGGTTTGGCAGTTTTTCATGGACGATCAGGTAGGCGACTTCCTCGAATTCACAGGTCTCGGCGATATCGAGAATATCGTAACCACGATAGTGTAAATCGTTGCCAGTGCGTCCTACTGTACAAATCGCGGTATTACCCGCGACTGTACCCGACAGGGCAACTGATTTTTTGGGTTTAAAAGCAGGTGCTTCGATCATGACGCTTCCTCACTAAATAATTTATCTAAATTTTCCTCGTATTGGTGATAATCGAGAAAGTCGTAGAGTTCCATGCGTGTCTGCATGGTCTCAACGACGTTTTGTTGGCTGCCATCTGCCAGAATATGCCGGTAAACATTGAGAGCGGCGAGGCTCATGGCGCGAAATGCACTTAACGGGTAAAGGGACATCTTCACGCCTACCGAAGCCAGCTGCTCGCTGGTGTATAAAGGTGTGGCGCCGAATTCGGTGATATTCGCCAGCACCGGCACGCCAACTGCATCGACAAACTGCTGGTATTGTTTAAGTTCGGTCATCGCTTCAGGAAAAATCATGTCAGCGCCTGCTTCCACACAGGCGACCGCACGTTCGATGGCTGCATCCAGACCCTCTATTGCGAGGGCATCGGTACGCGCCATAATGACAAATTCGTCGTCAATTCTTGCATCGACTGCAGCCTTAATGCGGTCAACCATTTCTGCCTGTGAAACGATCGCTTTATTAGGCCTGTGTCCGCAACGTTTTTGCATGACCTGATCTTCGATATGAATGGCGGCAACGTCGGCACGAATCATTTCTCGAACGCAGCGCGCAATATTAAACGCGCCACCCCAGCCGGTATCGATGTCAACCAGCAGGGGTAGTGAACTGGCATCGGTGATTCGACGGGCATCCTCAAGCACATCTTTCAATGTAGTAATACCCAGGTCGGGTGTACCCAGGGAGGCAGCGGCGACTCCACCCCCCGACAAGTAAATGGCTTTGTGGCCACATTTATGCGCCATGATTGCGCTATAGGCGTTTACCGTACCAACTATCTGAAGCGGATTATTCTGCTCGACCGCCTGGCGAAATGTACTTCCCGGTGTAATTTTTTTAGTCATGATTTTTCTCTAAAATTCGATTGACAATATTCCATGCACTGCTGATATGGCGGCGCATTAATAACTCGGCTAACTCCTCATCGCGTTGTTCGATCGCAGTAACGATAAGACGGTGTTGTGAAAGCGCCCTGGCGGGTCGCTCGGGTGTCTGACCTGACTGATGGCGACCCATACGCATCAATTGATATATCTCACCATGCAGATTTTCCAGGATCCACTGATTTTGACTCGCGAGCGCAATGCGATAGTGAAAGTCAATATCGCCCTCGCGCTGAAAATAAGCCTTGCCCTCGGTTTTGCCAATGGATTCTTCGTGGCTATCGAGCAATTCATGCAGTGAATGAATATCCGTTTCAGGCATATGCCGGGCTGCTAGCCTTGCGGCCATACCCTCAAGAGATTCTCGCGCGGTATAAATATCTTCCATCAGCTTCCGGTCTAACCGAATCACGCGTGAGCCGGCATTCCGAACACGAACTACCAGCTTGATACTTTCGAGCCGATGAATAGCCTCCCGTAACGGACCACGGCTTATGCCGTACTTTAGTGCCAGCTCGGATTCGATGATCTTGCTCCCCTGCGCTAGCCTACCAATGATGATATCGGTCTTAATGCTTTCGTAAACCTGTTCGGCCAGTGTGCGGGGCTCAGATAGCTTTTCAGATTGAGTTAAAATCACAGTATTCATCGGTTATTGTTGACAATAATAAGAAAATTACATAAATATTAAGCAAAATATGCATAAATAGACAACTATTGTCAACAAAGTTTATACAGGATTGAAATTGCTGGTGGCCGATTTCGAACCAGATTCCCTATCTGATGCGGGTTTCGATTATTAATCCTGACGATTGTATAATTTAATAATCACAGCCAGGTTGAATACCACACTCAATAATGAGTTATATTAGGAAAAAGATTGTTGATCAGGGATTACCCCGTCCCCGAATCCGGCTACTGATTTAATTTGCTAGCAAGAGAACACACATCACAGGGGAATCGAGGAGCCAGGAGATGAGCACCGAAACCGTAACAATAATAGACGACACGACCGGTAAGAAAGTGCAATTACCACTGTTATCACCAACCAGTGGACCAAAAACGATTGATATCGGTACGCTATACAAAGAACTGGGATATTTCACTTACGATCCAGGTTTTATGTCGACCGCCAGTTGTTCGAGCGGAATAACCTTTCTTGATGGCAATGAAGGCGTGTTGCAGTATCGTGGATATGCGATCGACCAGCTGGCCGAACACAGTTCTTACCTGGAAGTTTGCTATCTGCTGATCAAGGGCGATTTACCGAATCGACAGGAACTTGAGGAATTCGTTTATCACATTACCCACCACACGTTGTTGCATGAAGCACTGAAACGATTTTTCAGTGGTTTTCGGCGCGACGCACATCCGATGGCTATTATGGTAGGCGTCGTTGGTGCTTTGGCCGCGTTTTATCATGAACACATGGATATCCATAATCCCGAGCATCGTGAAATTTCTGCACTTCGATTAATCGCCAAGATGCCGACCATTGCTGCCTGGAGTTATCGATATGCGATGGGTAAGCCGTTTATTTATCCGGTAAACAATTTGAGCTACACCGAAAACTTTCTGCACATGATGTTTTCGATGCCAACTGAACCATTTACACCCGATCCATTGTTGGCCAAGGCACTGGATTTGATTTTAATATTGCACGCCGATCACGAGCAAAATGCATCGACTTCGACTGTGCGTCTGGCGGGCAGTTCGGATGCGAATCCATTTGCCGCAGTAGCCGCCGGTATTGCGGCACTTTGGGGACCGGCGCATGGCGGTGCTAACGAAGCGGTGATTCGCATGCTGATGGATATCAACGAGTCGGGTAAATCCTTGCAGGCATTTGTCGATCGCGCCAAGGACAAGAATGACAGTTTCCGTTTGATGGGATTTGGTCATCGTGTCTATAAAAACTATGATCCGCGCGCGACCTTGATTCGTGACATCTGTCATCAATTGCTGAGCGATATAGAATCTAGCGGGGAACATCAGAAACTACTTGAAACGGCAATGGCCCTGGAAAAGGTAGCACTCGAAGACGACTACTTTGTGAAGAGAAATCTATATCCTAACGTCGACTTCTATTCCGGTATTATTTTCCTGGCAATGGGAATACCGATGAATATGTTCACTGTAATCTTTGCGATGGCGCGAACAGTCGGCTGGATAACCCAGTGGAACGAAATGATGTCGGATTCGACATCGAAAATAGGTCGGCCGCGCCAACTCTACACCGGGCCTATCGATCTTGAATATATACCACTGGAAAAACGCAAATAAATCCATATATTGATAGCTTCCTCGAAGAGTAAATTGTGAGTCAGGCGAATGTTACAGGAATACCGAGACCATACCGCTGAGCGTGAACAGGAAGGCATTCCACCCAAACCACTGGATGCGCAGCAGGTAGCGGATTTAGTCGAACTGATCAAAGACCCGCCGGCTGGTGAAGAAGCCTACCTGCTCGAAATATTGACTCAGAACGTGCCGGCGGGTGTCGATGAGGCCGCTTACGTAAAAGCCGGGTTTCTCGCTGCAGTAGTTCAGGGCGAAACCAGTTCGCCGCTAATCGACGCGGTGAAAGCGGTGGAGATCCTCGGTACCATGCTCGGTGGATATAATATCGAAGCCCTGATTGCAGCCCTCGATAACGACGATGTTGCCCCTGCCGCGGTAACAGCGTTATCACACACTTTACTGGTATTTGATGCCTTCCATGACATCTGCGATAAATCCGAGGCGGGCAATATTCATGCCTGGCAGGTACTCGAATCCTGGGCTAAAGCCGAATGGTTTACGGTTAAACCGGCACTGGCAGATAAGATTACTGTGACCGTATTCAAGGTACCCGGTGAGACTAATACAGACGATTTGTCACCAGCGTTAGAGGCCTGGTCGCGACCTGATATTCCGTTGCACGCCAATTCGATGTTGATAATTCCGCGCGAAGGTTTGGCCGATAAACCGTTGCAAAAAATACAGGAACTCAAGGCCTTAGGTCACCCGGTTGCCTATGTCGGCGATGTTGTAGGTACCGGATCGTCGCGTAAATCTGCGACTAATTCGGTATTGTGGCATATGGGCAATGATATTCCCTATATTCCGAACAAGCGTAATGGCGGGTATTGTTTTGGCGGCAAGATAGCGCCAATATTTTTTAATACCATGGAGGATGCCGGTGCATTGCCAATCGAAATGGATGTTTCAAAGATGGAAACCGGTGATGTCATCGATGTTTATCCACACCAGGGCAAGGTTACCCGTCACGATAGTGACGAGGTACTTGCGTCCTTTGAGCTTAGTACCAATGTATTAAAAGACGAAGTCCGCGCGGATGGTCGCATTCCGTTGATCATCGGCCGGGGATTGACCGAAAGGGCGCGCAAGGCACTCGACCTGGGCGCCTCCGATGTTTTTGAAAAACCCCGGGCCTCCGAAGAAAGCAGCAAGGGATATACGCTGGCGCAAAAAATGGTTGGCAAGGCCTGCGGCGTGGATGGTGTTCGTCCCGGCATGTATTGCGAACCGAAAATGACCACGGTCGGATCGCAGGATACAACCGGCCCGATGACTCGCGATGAGCTAAAAGATCTCGCCTGCCTCGGATTTTCAGCGGACATGGTGATGCAGTCGTTTTGCCATACCGCGCCTTATCCCAAACCAGTCGATGTCGAAACCCATCACACGCTACCTGATTTCATGCAAAATCGTGGCGGTGTTTCGCTGCGCCCCGGCGACGGTGTCATCCATTCCTGGATGAACCGAATGCTGTTACCCGATACTGTCGGTACCGGTGGTGACTCGCATACACGTTTTCCGATAGGTATCTCATTTCCGGCCGGTTCCGGTCTGGTTGCGTTTGCAGCGGCAACCGGTGTCATGCCACTCGATATGCCCGAATCGGTTCTGGTACGTTTCAAAGGCGAAATGCAGCCCGGTATTACACTGCGTGACCTGGTCAATGCAATACCTTATGCAGCGATCCAGAAGGGACTATTGACAGTGGAAAAGAAAGGCAAGAAAAATGTCTTTTCCGGTCGCGTACTCGAAATTGAGGGTTTACCTCAATTGAAGGTCGAGCAGGCATTCGAGCTCTCCGATGCTTCGGCCGAGCGATCTTCGTCGGGTTGCACGGTTGCGCTCGACAAGGAACCCATAATTGAATACATCAAATCGAATATCACCATGTTCAAATGGATGATCGGAGAAGGCTATGGTGACCTGCGCACGATTACGCGCCGAATTGAGGAAATGGAGACCTGGCTCGATAATCCTGAATTGTTATCGGCCGATTCTGATGCGGAATACGCCGAAATTATCGAAATCGACCTGAACCAGATAAAAGAACCCCTACTGGCCTGTCCGAATGACCCGGACGATATCAAACCTCTGTCGGAAGTCGCCGGCGACAAGGTCGACGAGGTATTTATCGGTTCCTGTATGACCAATATCGGTCACTTTCGCGCGGCAGGCAAACTACTCGACAAGCTCGGTACACCGGTCGTAACACGGCTATGGATTGCGCCGCCCACCAAGATGGACGAGGCACAGCTTACTGCCGAGGGCTATTATGGTATTTTCGGCCGCTCCGGGGCACGAACCGAAATGCCGGGCTGCTCGTTATGCATGGGTAATCAGGCGCGAGTGGCTGAAAACAGTACGGTTGTATCCACCTCGACGCGTAATTTTCCGAACCGCCTCGGTAAGGGTGCAAATGTTTATCTCGCCTCGGCCGAGCTCGCCGCGGTAGCTGCGATCCTGGGCAAAATCCCCAGCATGGACGAGTACATGAAATTTGTCGAAGACATAAACACGATGGCGGATGATATATACCGGTATCTGAACTTTGACGAAATGGAGTATTACCAGGCGGCTGCCGATGCAGCCTTTCCGGTAAAAGTGGCCTAGCTTTAACGTCATTCCCGCGAAAGTGGCGGTCCGGCGTCCCGGAATCTCGAGACCGGGCATCGTTGAAAGATTCCGGCTCTAACGGCCGGAATGACGAATCGTAATTGATAAATCGTTATTCGCCTTAGCGTATGTTTTACTAATATCTCACTCACTAGCAAACTCATGGCAGGCATGCTCGATCGCGTGTGAAAACGAGCGCGCCAGGCTCCGCGCAACAAATAGATCGTAACTCGGCGAGTCGTCCACCTGAATCACCAGTGCCGACATATGGGCAACCGCGGTCAACGCGCATTGCCCGGGGCCGAATGCCAGCGGATGCAAATCGATCGCAGTATTTTTAGCCATTACTTTGGGCGCATGTACGCCGCTTAAGCGTAAAGCGCAACGGCCATGGCTATGATCAACCACGGCCCCGATATCACCCACCGACTTTTGTAGAGACTTTAGCAATGCGCCGGTTTTAAGCTTTGCTTCTTCGTCGCTGGCGATGATCATCCAGTTATTTGGCCCATTCCAGGCCACTTGCGTATGCTCGTTGGCGTTGCATATACCCGGGCTGATTGCACATTCTATACCAAGTGTTTTACTGATTGCGGTCGCAACAGGCTGGTATTGATTCGCAAAGGCGAGCACCTGGATCACGGTCAGGGATTTGCGTTCCTGCAATCGCAGGTTTTCATAGTCGATAATGGCATCGCCATTTATCGCTAACAACGGTGAAACGCGTACCGGTAATGCACTGGCTTGAGTCTTAGGCACGGACCCGTTCCCCCTTGGGATCGATAAATATCGGGTGACAGATTTCGACCCTAATCTTTTCGTCGTGTAATGGAGAGACCGCGTCGATCTGTTCGCCATGACGTGAAGCACCATCTTGCAAAAGGCCGAGCGCGATTCCGCATTCGAGTGATGGGCTAAAGGTCGTCGCGGTCACATGTCCCTGCGACTGACTCACACTGTCAAGTTTTATCTTGTCGTCGACCAGGTGAGCACCGATGCGCAGGTTTCTGCCTGCCTCGACTGATTTAATGCCGACCACCTGTAAACGCCTGTTACCGATCAGGGCGGGACGCTGCGACAGGTGTTTGCCGATAAAATGTTTGCTTCGATTGGCCATTCCCTCGAGCCCGAGATCTGATGCCGTGGTGCGACCATCGAGTTCGGAGCCGGCAACGTGACCTTTTTCGATGCGCATGGTACCAAGCGGTTCAGTGCCATAGGGAATGACACCCATGTCCTTACCGGCTTCGAGTAGGTCTAGCCAGGCCTGCTCGCCAAAATCGGCCGCTACATTGACCTCGTAAGCGAGTTCCCCTGAAAAGCTGATTCGAAACAGGCGCGCCGGAATCCTGTTCAGCTTGCATTCGCCGACCGCCATAAAGGGAAAGGTCTCGTTACTGATATCGATATCGATCACCTTTTCCAGCAGCTTACGGCTATTCGGACCCGCCACGGCGATGCCGGTCCATTGCTCGGTCACCGAACAAAACACGAGGTCGAGTTCGGGCCACGCGGTCTGATGGTAGTACTCCATATGCGCCAGTACCGGCGCGGCATTAGCGGTGGTAGTGGTCATGAAATAATGATTTTCGCCAAGGCGCGAGGTGGTGCCATCGTCGAACACCATCCCGTCTTCACGCAACATGATGCCGTAACGCGCGCGCCCGATGGGTAGTTTGAGCCAGTTGTTGATATACAGCCGATTCAGAAACTCGGCGCTATCCGGGCCCTGGATATCAATTTTACCCAGCGTGCTGACGTCAACCATGGCGATATTATTTCGTGTGGCATTGGTTTCGCGTACATAGCAATCGTACAGGGTATCATCGGCTGATTGTGGGTAATAACGGGCGCGCAGCCACAACCCGGCCTCGATAAATACCGCGCCCTGTTTCTCATTCCAATCGTGAATCGCGGTCCGCCGTACCGGCATAAATTCGTAACCGACCGTGTGTCCGGCGAAGTTGCCCATCGCCACTGGTACGTAAGGTGGCCTGAAAGTTGTTGTGCCGACTTCGGGAATCGGGTCACCGCGCTGGGCGGCAAGAATTGCCAGCGCATTGACATTACTGGTTTTGCCCTGATCGGTCGCCATACCCTGCGTGGTGTAGCGTTTCAGTAATTCGACCGAGTCGTAACCCTCCTGCGCGGCAAGATTGATATCGCTTGCCTTGACGTCGTTTTGTTGGTCGATAAATTGCTTGCAGGAATTGTTATATGGCGTCGGCGCGATCCATAGTGCTTCGATACTGTAGGCATCGTCATCACTGGTACTGGCGGCTTTTATCATGCGACCTTTGAATCCGCACAGTCTTGCCGCCGCGGCACCGGCGGTTCGGCCCTGGTCAAGGCAATCCTGTAATGAGAAGCAGCCTTTCGCCGCGCCGATGCTTACTTCAGCCTGGCGGGACTGACCCGGCACAAACGATGCAATAGTCTCGTCGTAAACCGGTTTTGCTCCCGACTGGCTGTGCAGATGCACATTCGGATTCCAGCCACTGGAAGATGCGAGCAGATCACAGTCGAGGCGTTGTGGTTCTTCGGTCAGGCCCTGGGTTGAAACCAGCTGAACATATCGCAGGTGCTGCCTACCCTCGGCGGCTCCAACTGTCTTACCGGTAATCAACTCGATCGACAGTTCATCGAGGACCGCAGCCAGTGGTGCATCGGGATGCATACGCGAATCGACCACGGCAATAACCTTGGTGCCGGCCTCGTGTAAATCGATTGCGCTTCGGTAAGCATCGCTATTATTGGTCGCGATCACGGCCCTGTCACCGGGTTTAACGCCGTACCGATTGACATAGGTACGCACGGCTGATGCGAGCATCACCCCGGGCTTGTCGTTATTACCAAATATCAGCGGTCGTTCGGTCGCGCCCGTGGCAATGACGACCTGTTTGGGGTAAAGCGTCCACATACGCTGACGCGGTTTTCCCGCATCCGGCTGCGGGACATGGTCGCTGACTTTTTCGATTGCACCAATCGTATTGTGATCATAGTAGCCAAATATTGTGGTGCGACCAAGAATATGAACATTATCCATGGCGGCGAGTTTTTCTGCCTGTTGCGCGGCCCAATCCTTGCTGGGCTTTTTATCAATGGAGAGGTTTTCGTTATTCAGAGATCCGCCCAGCTGTGCATGCTCATCGGCGACAATCACGCGCGCACCGAATTTCGCTGCGCTAATAGCGGCCATCAGACCGGCAGGCCCGGCACCTACCACCAGCACATCGCAGTGCTCGTGACATTGCTCGTAAAAATCCGGATCGGCTTCGGTTGGAGCGATACCGAGACCGGCGGCACGACGGATTAGGTATTCGTAGACATTGGTCCAGAAGGATACCGGCCACATGAAAGTCTTATAATAAAAACCGGCGGATAGCAGCGGCGAAAACAGGTTGTTGATGGCCATGATATCGAAGCCCAGCGAAGGCCAGCGGTTCTGGCTATTGGCTACCAGCCCGTCAAATAGCTCGATCGTGGTAGCCCGCGTGTTGGGCTCCTTGCGCGCACCGGTACGCAATTCAACCATCGCGTTGGGCTCCTCTGAACCGGCACACAAAATACCACGCGGTCGATGGTACTTAAAACTACGACCCAGTAAATGAACACCATTGGCGAGCAACGCCGAGGCCAGCGTATCACCCTCATAGCCCTGATAGGTCTTGCCGTCAAAGGTGAAGCTGAGGGGTTTGTTGCGATCGATTGCGCCACCTTCGTCGCAGCGGTATTTCTGGCTCACGATTTGGCTCCGCTGGATTTTTTGGTTAGCTCGGAACCAACGGGCAGGTTGGGGGAAGCCGGAGTGGTATCAATAATTTCATGCGTCATGGTGTCGCGAACCACAGTGATCCAGGCGCGACATCCATTTGAGTGATGCCAGTGTTCGCTATGCTTACCGACTGGATTATCACGCGTGTAGACATAATCGTACCACTCGTCCAGCGCGCCACCATCGGGCGGTCGTCGCACCGAGGCATCACCACCGTAAGTAAATTCGTCTTCGTTGCGGACCCCGCACCAGGGGCATTTGATTCGTAACATATCAAAATTTCCTAGTGCGCATTAGGTGAGGCGCCGACGCCTTTTTCATCGATTAGCCTGCCTTCACGGAAACGCTCCAGGGTGAATTCCTTGTTGAGTTCGTGCACCTTGTCATGCGCGATGGTATGCGCGAATACCCAGCCGGAGCCAGGTGTGGCCTTGAAACCACCGTAACACCAGCCACCATTCATATACAGATTGTGGATCGGGGTTTTGCTGATGATCGGCGTGCCGTCCATCGACATGTCCATCACACCGCCCCATTGGCGCAGTACTCGCAGGCGCGCGAGGCAGGGCATCATGGTTACGCCACCGGCGACTACATGATTGAAAGTTGGCAGGTTGCCACGTTGCGCATAGGTATTGTAACCGTCGAGATCGCCACCGAATACGAGGCCACCCTTATCAGACTGGCTGATATAAAAATGGCCCATTCCAAAGGTACAGACCGTGTCGATCAGCGGCTTGATGCCCTCGGTGACATAGGCTTGTAAAACATGGCTTTCGATCGGCAGTTTCATGCCGACCATGTTAAATACCCGGCTAGAGTTTCCGGCGACTGCCACGCCCACCTGCCCGGCACCGATAAAACCGCGAGAAGTCTCGACCCCGAGAACCTTGTCGCCAGTGCGCTTGATGCCAGTCACTTCACATTTCTGAATGATATCGACCCCGAGTCTGTCGGCGCCACGCGCGAAACCCCATGCCACCGCGTCGTGTCTAGCGGTACCGCCACGCGGCTGTGACAGGCCACCCAGGACGGGATAGCGGGTGTTCCTGGAAAAATCGAGATGCGGCATTAATTTTCTGACGCCATCAAGATCAAGCAGTTCGGCGTCAACGCCGTTTAGCCGCATTGCATTGCCTCGATGCACCGCAGCATCGCGCTGGGCATCGGTATGGAAAAGGTTTAATACGCCCCGTTGGCTGAACATGACATTATAATTAAGATCCTGGCTCAGGCCCTCCCACAGTTTCATCGAATGTTCGTAGAACTGGGAATTCGGTTTAAGCTGGTAATTGGAGCGTACAATGGTGGTATTACGGCCAGTATTGCCACCGCCGATATAGCCTTTCTCGAGCACCGCAACATTGGTGATACCGTGTAATTTTGCGAGATAATATGCCGTCGCCAGGCCGTGTCCACCGCCGCCTATAATAATCACATCGTACTGTTTCTGCGGCTCTGGATTCCTCCAGGCCCGGGTCCATCCACGATTTCCGGATAGAGCCTGCTTAACCAGGCTGAGAGCAGAATAATGCATAAGCGTCGATATGTTTCGCGTGAAATAGAGCCAAATAGATTTTTCACAAAAGAGCTGTAAAGGTTGAAATCAGCCGCTAAACAGCTCAATCAATTGCTGAACATGAAGTTTAAACAGAATAGCAATACCAGTGTCAATTGATAATCGACCATGCAGCGTAAATAAACGACATTGGTATGAAATGAACTAGCCCGTATATTGCATGAAGGGAACGAAGCTCAGGAGAAATATGGCAAACAAGGTTGATTGATCGCCCGCCGATGCATAGCCGTAGCTATGGATCAAGGGGGATCGATCAAGATTAGCCGCCAGATTTTTTCTGAATTCGTTCAGGTACAAACTGGATTTTCCGCTTTTAAAGATTTTCTCGCCTAAATAACTAAGTTTATTAATAAAAATCGTAAGTTGTCACCGCCTTTGTGCAATATGCGGGCTAGTCATTATTTTAAATGCCTTTTTTCTCGCAATATCCTTTATGAAGAGTCAAACACTCGTGGATTGGATGGAATAGGTATCCTTGTATTCCTCTCGCAGCAGGTTCTTCTGTACTTTTGCCATGCTATTGCGTGGTAACCGGGCGACGAAAATAATGCGCCTGGGTTGCTTGTAATTCGCCAGTCGATTACTGATTTCAGTCATAATATTCTGCTCGCTGATTGCATTGTCCTGCTCGGTGACGACCACGGCAGTAACCGCTTCACCAAAATCACGGTGCGGCAAACCGATGACAGCGGATTCGACGATACCCGGCAACGCATCGATTTCCAGTTCAACCTCTTTCGGGTAAACGTTATATCCGCCACTGATAATTAAATCCTTGTTGCGCCCGACGATAACAACATAGTTTTGCGCGTCGATCATGGCGAGATCCCCGGTAATAAAATATCCATCCTGACGAAAATCCTCGGCGGTTTTCTGTTTCATACGCCAATAACCCTTGAACAGATTTGGGCCCTTGACTTCGAGCATGCCGATCTCGCCATTGGCTAACTCGATACCGGTTTCGGGGTTTGTAATTCTGATATCGATATCCGGCAACGGAAATCCGACAGTACCAGCACGTCGATCCCCATTGTAGGGGTTCGATGTGTTCATATTGGTCTCGGTCATTCCGTAGCGCTCGAGAATTGCTTTTCCGGTCCGATCATAAAAAGCCTGATGCGTTTCCTTGAGTAACGGAGCCGAGCCTGACACAAACAATCGCATGTTTTGCGCTCGTTGCAATGTGAATTTTGGATTATCAAGCAAGCGTGTGTAAAAAGTAGGTACTCCCATCAGGACAGTAGCGCGCGGCATCACGGACACGATTTCGTCGACATCGAAGCGGGGCAAAAATAATATCGATGCGCGGGCAACCAGGGTGATATTGATCGCAACGAACAATCCATGCGTATGGAAAATGGGTAAGGCATGAAGTAATACATCGTCGCTACTGAACTGCCACAGATCGGTCAGGGTTGATGCGTTGGAGGCCAGGTTGAGATGGGTAAGCATCGCACCCTTGGCGCGCCCGGTGGTGCCCGAGGTGTAAAGTATTGCAGCGAGATCATGATCGCCCCGAGATACGTTTTCAAACAGCCCGTCGCATTTGCCGACCAGTTCCGGCCAGCTACCCATATCGCCACTGGAATCGAGGGTTTCGAGTCGAGTTTCGGTGCTGGCTGCAACCGGACCTAGCAAAGCTTCTGCAGCGGGACGGCATACCAGTAAGGCGGGTTCGGCATCGGTTATAAAGTATTCGACTTCAGACGCCGTATAGGCGGTATTTAACGGCAGAAATACCGCACCCGCCCGGATTACCCCGATATATAATGCGATTGCAGATACACTCTTATCGACCTGTGCCGCGACGCGATCACCCGGTTTAATACCCAGTGAAACCAGTGCGTTGGCAACCCGCGCGGTTTCGTCCATAAATTCCCGGTAGCGCCACTGCCTGCCATCGACCAGTTCGATAAAGATCCGGTCCACCGACTTTTGATCGAACAGAGTATCGAATAACAAATTACTCATAAAATAGAGTACCAGGCCACTCGATTTTGCTGGGGCCCTGTGGAAACAGGGCAGCCGGGTGGCGATGCTAAAAAACGTTTAAAAATGAACAATCTAGGCAAAATTTGCGGTGAATTTGTCGTGATCTACTGTTTAATACATAAATAATAATAAAACACTGTAGATTTTTCTTAAAGTGGGTCTATTCTCATTATTCAACTTATACAAAAAACCTTAACGAATCTCGCTATGAAGAATCTTCTAGAGCCTTATTACCTTTTACCAGATATGCCTGGCATTTCAATCGCTATTTGGGTCGTAACCAGCATGTTGTTCTTGTTCTTTGCCCGGGAACCGATGCATAAATTGATACAGGCTTTGTCAGATGCGACAGCAGGGGGCTTAAGGAAATTGGCCACTTGGATAAAAAAATCGGCCGACAAGATGCGCGAGAAAGACCGCAAGGTATTGCTAGAATCAGGCCTTGCAAAATTACAGGGTGAAATATTCCAGGAATTTCACAAAATTGATACGACGAATACCAAGAGTCTTGCCGGGTATCCCGAATTGCAGCTGAAGCTCGATGAGAGCATCTCCAAAATCGATGACGATTTTCAGGAATGTGGGCAGGTTACACCGGAAGCCCCGGGATGGAGCGACGTGGTGGAAACCATCGCCCGGGCCCAGGGAAAGAGTGGTGATCGAATAATCGAGAAAATGCTCGGTGAAATACACAAGTCCGCTATCGCGGGTGAGAAGAAAGCCCTGTCTGAACTACGCGAGGTTGCTGGCAAACGCCACAAGATACTGGGTTCCATGGCACCCGTGTGGAAGCGTATCGAGAAAATCGGTAAGGAGATCAATTCTAAAGTAGACAGGGTGGTCGAAAATAGCCGCAATATGGACAAGTATATGAAGCAGTACGAGAAATTATCGAATGGTGGTACAGAATCCATAGATATGCTGGCTTCTAAAATGACAAAACTTTTCATCATTTCGCTAATTGTGATATTTGTTGGACTGGTTGGTGCCTTCATTAACTTTAACCTGATAGCACTGCCTATGTCTGAACTGGTGCCTGCGGGTACCCGGGTAGCGGGTCTGGCGGTATCAGAGGTCTCCGCACTGGTCATTGTTGCCCTTGAACTGGTTCTGGGTATATTCATGTTCGAAGCCATGGGCGTTACCCATACCTTTCCTCAAATTGCTGCCATGACACGCGGCAAGCGCATGGTCATATTGTATGGTGCGTTTATCGGGCTATTGTTCCTGTCCACAGTGGAAGCCTCACTGGCGATACTGCGTGAACACCTGGCTGAAGCCAAGACTGCTCTGGACCTCAGCCTGGCTGGGAAATCAGCCACGATGGCAGATACCATCGATTCGAATATTACCGTTATCGGACAGGCGTTACTGGGGTTTGTACTACCCTGGATACTGGCGGTTATAGCGATACCGCTGGAAATGTTTATCGAAGCCAGTCAGCATGCTTTTGCAAAACTCTACGCCCTCTTCATTACCCTGGTTTGCCATCTGGCCAATATAGTCGCTTATATTATCGAAGGATTCTTCAAGATTTTGATTCATATCTTCGACATTTACATCATAGTGCCCCTGCAGTTATACAAGATGATTACAGGGAAACCACTTGGCGCCCGCTAAGCAGGGGAAATAGTATGCGAAATATTATAAAGTATGTCCTTATTGCCGTATCCGTAAGCTCGATCGTCGCGGCCTGTACTGACAGCAAACAGTACGAAACCTCGTTCTGCACACTGGTCGATATATCTGGAACCTATTCGGCTGAGAAAAAAGGCGTGGTTAATATTGTCAAGGCTGGCATATTGCCCAGAATGCTTCCTGGCGATAGCCTGTTTTTTGTCAAAATAGACAGCAATAGCTATGCCGAGGAAAACCTGGTCACCAAGCTGACCCTGGATTACAGGCCTACCCAGGCTAACAATCAGAAGCTTAGCCTGTCAAAAAAGCTGGACAAGTTTGGTAAGGGCAAAGCCAAATCTCGGATGACCGATATCAGCGGCGCTATGATGCTCTGTTCCGATTATCTCAAGGCCACTCAGTCTGGAACCCAGGTGATATTCGTCTTTAGCGATATGAAAGAAGAATTGCCCGCGGGCATAGTGCGCAAATTTGCCGATGACGAGTTTGAAGGAATCGATATTGCGGCGATGAATGTGATCAAGCTCACAAAGGATAGTGCTAACCCGGAAGTCTACCGCAAGCGTTTGGCGAAGTGGGACAAGCGCCTTAACAGTTCGGGTGCGAACAGCTGGACTACCCTGCTCGATGCAACCAAGATCGAAGAATTTATTTACGGTGTTAAATAACCATTTCAGCCTGCTTACCTGTTTCTGATTAACCCCAAATAATCGCTTGTATAGCCAGCTATTGCTGGCTAAAATCCTCCCGCCTGTAGTGATGGCGTCGCTAATTCCGGGCACTATCGATATTGCATATGCATATTTTTGATCCTGTACGCCCGGATTTACTACCGGGTGAATTGTCTTCATCCGGATACTTCGGAATGAACCAATGTCCCAGTCGCAATCCATTCGACCCGAGTTTTTTCAATTAGAGAACGGGTCAAAAGCTAATCTGCCTTTTTCGGATGCAGAGTACGCAAGCCGCCTGACTAAACTACGTCGGTTAATGAGCGATACCGGTGTCGACGCGGTGTTGCTCACCTCGATGCACAATATCGCTTACTATTCAGGATTCCTTTACTGTTCATTCGGTCGTTCCTATGCCTGCGTGGTGACCGAAGATCGCTGTGTTACCGTATCGGCGAATTTAGACGGCGGCCAGCCCTGGCGTCGCTGCTATGGCGAGAACCTGGTTTACACCGACTGGAAGCGTAACAATTACTGGCGCGCGGTGAAATCGATTATCCCCGGCGTTGCCCATATCGGCATTGAAGCCGATCACCTGACCCTGGTTGCACGAGATACCATGCTTGGCATGTTGGGCGAAGTTAATATCAGGAATTTGAACACCGAAATCATGGCCTTGCGCATGATCAAATCAGCCGAGGAAATAGAGTTGATCAAAGGTGGTGCCCGGACTGCCGATATAGGCGGTGCAGCGGTAAAAGCAGCTATCAGGGAGGGTACCCGCGAAATTGACGTGGCAATGGCCGGGCGTGACGCGATGGAACTGGAAATTTCGCGTAGCTACCCCGATAGTGAATTACGCGATAGCTGGGTCTGGTTCCAGACCGGGTTGAATACAGACGGTGCCCACAACCCGGTCACTACTGCGAAGTTGAAGAGGGGCGATATCCTGAGCCTGAATACCTTTCCGATGATTTACGGTTATTACACCGCGCTGGAGAGGACGCTGTTCCTCGGCGAACCCGATGCCGATTCCCTGCGAATCTGGCAGGCCAATGTCGGTGCCCATGAACTGGGCTTGTCCCTGATCAAACCGGGCGCTACCTGTTCGGGAATTTGCGACGAAATCAATCGATATTTTGACGACCTGAACCTGCTACAGTACCGCTCATTCGGCTACGGCCATTCCTTCGGCGTGTTATGCCACTATTATGGCCGCGAGGCTGGCCTGGAATTTCGTGAAGATATCGATACGGTACTCGAGCCCGGAATGGTGGTTTCGATGGAACCGATGCTAACTCTGCCGTTGGGAACGCCGGGGGCGGGTGGATATCGTGAGCACGATATCCTGGTGGTCGGTGAGGACAGTGCCGAGAATATCACCGGATTTCCTTATGGACCCGGGTTTAATATTGTAGCTGCGTGATACTTAATTGTGCCTAAGTAATAATCCGTCATTCGCGCAGTATAAATCCGTTATTCCCGTGAAAGCGCACTAGTGTCCGGGGAAAATTTCATCGAAACCTTTAGAACCTCCCCGGGTGAAAGCCCGCAAAAGCCGCTACCAAACGGCGACAAGCGCCGTTTGGTACTTCCCTGTATTCGCTTGGCTCTCGGCATCCATGCCTCGAGACACTCTTGCAAACATCCCCCCGAGGTGGTCGACAATCATGGAGGGCAACCAAGGCACCTGATTTAAGGGGTCGGCACCTATTTAAGGGGTCGGTGACAATTGAGAATCATTAGTGTTAGCATTTGTCTCCGACCCCTTTTGCTTCTGATGATAGAAGGAGTGAACTTCAAATCTGATGATGAAATCCCAAATCTCAATTCCCATGTAATAGATGAAGACCTGTCACTTAATGTTAACATGTCCTAACAATGCATTGCAGCGGAACTGAACCTACCCCGAAATAATTGACACCTAAAGTTTAAACCTAAATACTTAAACTCCCACCCGAAGCCATGTACACTCGGTTTTTCCGGCTCGACCAAAATTAACCATGCCCGATAACAGAAACCATACCGATGTCCGCGATGCAGTAGCGCGCCTGTGCGCCGACTTCCCGGGCGAATACTGGCGTGACAAGGATCGGCAAAAACTGTACCCGGTTGAATTCGTCAAGGCCTTGACCGAGGGTGGCTACCTGTCGGTTTTAATCCCCGAAGAGTACGGTGGCGCCGGCATGGATATCGCGGCTGCCTGCGCAATACTCGAAGAGATCCAGCGCAGTGGGGCTAATGGCGGCGCCTGCCACGCGCAGATGTACACCATGGGAACCTTGCTACGCCATGGTAGCGAGGCACAAAAACAGCAATATTTGCCTGATATAGCCGCGGGCAGGTTACGTCTGCAAGCGTTCGGCGTGACCGAACCTTCGAGCGGAACCGATACTACTCGTATCAAAACCAAAGCTGTGCGGGATGGCGATGACTATATCGTCACCGGGCAGAAGGTATTTATTTCCCGCGTCGAGCACTCGGACCTGATGTTATTGCTGGTGCGCACTCAATCGCGTGATGAGGCCGAAAAGCCAACCCGGGGCATGTCGGTATTACTCGTCGATCTGCGCGCGGCGATTGGCAATGGATTGACCGTGCGACCGCTCGAAACCATGATCAATCATGCCACTACCGAATTATTCTTCGATGCGTTACGCGTCCCTGCAATAAATCTGATCGGGGAAGAGGGTAAGGGGTTCGGCTATATACTCGATAGTATGAACGCCGAGCGAATACTGATTGCGGCAGAATGCATCGGCGATGCGCGATGGTTTATCGACAGGGCAAGCGCTTACGCAAAGGAACGCGAGGTATTCGGTAGTCCGATCGGTAAAAATCAGGGTGTGCAGTTTCCGATCGCCCGTGCCTATGTGCAAACCGAGGCTGCCGCACAGATGGTCGTCACTGCGAGCGATTTGTTCGACGCCGGAGAGGCTTGCGGCTCACAGGCGAACATGGCCAAGTTGCTGGCTTCGGAAGCGTCCTGGGCTGCGGCTGATATGTGCCTGCAAACGCATGGTGGTTATGGTTTCGCAACCGAGTACGATGTCGAACGGAAATTCCGCGAAACACGCCTGTACCAGGTTGCACCGATTTCAACCAACCTGATTCTGTCCAACATCGCTACTCATATCCTCGGTTTGCCGAAATCCTTCTAATGCTGGATCTATCCAAAATCCTGGTGGTGACACTGGAGCAGGCGGTAGCGGCACCCTATTGCTCCTGCCGTCTGGCCGATGCCGGTGCGCGGGTGATCAAAATCGAGCGTGAAGAAGGTGATTTTGCACGAGGCTACGACAGCGTGGTAGACGGGGAATCGGCCTACTTTGTCTGGCTTAATCGCGGCAAGGAGTCACTGGTGTTGAATATCAAGGACCATCAGGACGCAGCACTGATACATCGGATGCTGGCGAAAGCAGATGTCTTTATTCAAAACCTGGCACCCGGCGCCGCCGAACGTTGCGGATTGGGTAGTGAGGCGCTGCGTGAAACTTGTCCTGGTCTGGTTTGCTGCAATATCTCGGGCTATGGTGAGCAGGGCGAATATCGCGACATGAAAGCCTACGATCTGCTGGTACAGTGTGAATCGGGACTCTCCTCGATTACCGGTACCCCGGATGCGCCCGGGCGGGTGGGTTTTTCGATCTGCGATATTACCTGCGGAATGCAGGCCTACACTTCGATTCTGGAGGCGTTGATAGAACGCCAACATAGTAAGGAGGGTTGTGTCATCCAGGTTTCATTATTTGACAGTATGGCTGAATGGATGGCGGTACCCCTGCTGTATTATGATTACAACGGTACTATACAACCCCGCGTCGGTATTAATCACGCAACGATTAGCCCTTACGGCGCCTATTCGGCGCGAGACGATACCAGCGTCGTTATTGCGATTCAAAATGAACGCGAGTGGCAGGGCCTTTGTCGAGACGTGCTTGGTCAGCCCGAATTACTCGATGACGAGCGGCTGCTGTCAAATCAACAACGCGTGGCCCACCGTGACCTGGTCGATCAACTAATTAACGATGTGTTTTCGATGCTCGACCAGGCTACTGTTATCGAGCGGCTGAAGCTGGCTGGCATTGCATTTGGACGTATAAATGATGTCGCGGATCTCTCCAGGCATCCTCAATTAAGACGCATGCAGATCAGCACACCATCGGGTGAAGCCAGTGTTGCCGCATCGGCGGCAATTCGCTCGAATGCGCAGGTCAGTCCCGGAACGGTCCCCGCCCTAGGCGCGCACAGTGATTCCATTCGCAAGGAATTTGCCTGAGCCTGGATGCCGGAAATTGATAGCAGTTAGTCTATCATCGGTCTCTATCTGTAAAACAGGCTATTTTCGACTTGTTTAGCGGCTGGCTCATCAACATAATAGCCGTTTTGGTCGAGTCTTTAATCATGCGCCGCAATATGCTCCCGTTACTACTCCTGCTACTGCTCACAATGGTCATCACAGCCTGCGGCAATAAGGGACCGTTGACGCTACCCGAAGAAGACAAGAAGGCCCAGAAGGATAGCTAGCCATTGCTCGCTTGTGATATTTGTGGACCATTTCAATTACAAAGACAATAAACTGTATTGCGAAGATGTCGCAATCAGCACGCTGGCCGAAACCTACGGCACACCGTTGTACGTCTATTCGCGCGCCACGCTGGAACGACACTGGCACGCGTTTGATACCGCACTCGCCGGTCGCGAACACCTGGTCTGTTACGCGGTAAAGGCTAATTCGAATCTCGCGGTGTTGAACGTGCTAGCACGACTGGGCTCGGGTTTTGATATTGTATCGGGCGGTGAACTGCAGCGCGTGCTGCGTGCCGGTGGTGATCCGGGCAAGATTATATTTTCCGGGGTTGGTAAACTCGCTGACGAAATGAAGCTGGCGCTTGAATCCGGAATTCATTGTTTTAACGTCGAGTCGGAGCAGGAACTCGACCAGTTAAATGACATAGCGGGGCGAAACCAGCAGCTTGCGCGCGTCTCGTTTCGGGTCAACCCGGACGTCGATGCAAAAACACATCCGTACATTTCGACCGGGTTGAAAGAAAACAAATTTGGTATCAGCTTTAAAGATGCCGAACGTGTTTACCTGAAAGCCGAGGGTCTGCCGCATATCGATGTAATTGGTATTGATTGCCATATCGGGTCACAATTGACCGAGTTATCACCTTATGTCGATGCCCTCGAGCGTCTGCTCGTTCTGGTACAGGATTTGAAAGCTAAAGGTTTAGAGATCAGGCATCTCGACCTCGGCGGTGGGCTCGGTATCCGCTACAAGGATGAAACACCACCGTTACCGGAGGAATGGTTGGGTGCATTACGAAATCAGTTGAACGATTTTGACGGAATCGTGGTAATCGAGCCCGGCCGCGCAATTTCCGGAAATGCCGGGGTACTGGTGAGTCGGGTAAACTACATCAAGCACTCTGAAGACAAGAACTTCGCAGTCGTCGATGCGGCGATGAACGATTTGATCCGTCCATCGCTTTACGATGCCTGGCTGGAAATTATCCGTGTCGAATTAGACAGTGATGAACGGTCACGTGTTTATGACATCGTCGGCGCGATATGTGAAACCGGTGATTTCCTCGGCAAAGATCGGTCTATACAGTTAGCCCAGAATGATCTGGTCGTAATTCGCTCATCTGGCGCTTACGGGTTTTCGATGTCGTCAAATTACAATTCAAGGAACCGTGCAGCCGAGGTGATGGTCGATGGTGATCGGCATTACTGTGTGCGTGAACGCGAGGTGTTTGAACAATTGATCCAGGGCGAGACCCTGTTACCGTGAGTGGTCGCTACCGATGCCGTTAAAATTCAGCAAAATGCACGGGCTCGGCAATGACTTTATCGTCATCGACGCGATTAACCAAAATTTTAAACCCGAGCCGGTGAAGATACGCGCGTGGGCGGAGCGCAATTCAGGCATCGGCTTTGATCAATTGCTAATCGTCGAAAAAGCCGAATCCGCGCTGGCTGATTTTAAATATCGAATTTTCAATGCTGACGGCGGCGAGGTAGAGCATTGTGGTAACGGTGCGCGCTGTTTTGCGCGCTTTGTACGCGATCGAAAATTAACCGACGCCAGGCTAATTTCGGTGGAAACCAGTGGCGGCCTAATCCAGCTTGAATTACTGGATCATAATCGGGTTCGGGTGAACATGGGGGTTCCACAATTTGAGCCGCGGCGCATCCCGTTGGATACCGATCAGCAGTCGGATCAATATTCACTGGATGTCAATGGGCAGACCATTCTGTTTAGCGCTTTGGCAATCGGAAACCCTCATATCGTGATTCAGGTTGACGATGTCGAATTAGCCGATGTCGGGACAATCGGTGCCTGTCTGGAATCACATCCGTTTTTCCCGCAACGTGTGAATGTTGGATTCATGCAGGTCATCGATTACGGCAACTTCAAGATCAGGGTATTTGAGCGTGGCGTGGGGGAAACCCGGGCATGCGGTACGGGTGCCTGTGCTGCTCTGGTAGCGGGACAACGCCTGGACCTGCTCGGTAAGCAGGCGAGCGCAGAATTACGCGGTGGGAATCTTAAACTCGAATGGCAAGGCGAGGCAAAGCCCGTTATGATGACAGGTGTAACCGCGATGGTGTTTGAGGGTGAAATTGATAATGACTAAAACGACCGCCAAACCAAAAGCTAATCCGGCATCTGACGAGGCGAAGGTTATAGACTATTTGCAAAAAAACCCTGAAATGCTGATGTCTTACCCTGAAGTATTCACCGCCCTGGCGATCCCACACCATGGTGGTGACGTTGTTTCGTTAGTCGAGCGACAATTGAAAATCCTGCGTAATGAAAATCGCAAGATGGAAAAAAAGCTGGTCGAGCTGGTTAATATTGCCCGGGAAAACGAAGATTTGAACCAACGTTTCCACCGTCTTGCGCTGGAACTGTTGAATACCGATACGCTCGACGACGTATTGTCGACGGTACAGGACCAGGTACAGACATTTTTTAGTACCGATTACGTCTGTTTCCGGTTCCTGCCTGAAATTGCCGATAAGAACAAAAAACTGAAGACTCATTATCTGGACACTAATAGCGGAATTGTGGATACACTTAAACCCTGGCTGGCAAAACGTAAACCGGTCTGCGGTCATTTCGAGGACAAGATTATTCAGGAAATATTCGGTAATGAGATTAAAGTGGAATCGAGTGCATTGATACCGCTCTACCATACCGCCGAGATTGGATTACTCTGCCTCGGGAGTGCCAGCAAAGATCGTTTCAACAAGAACATGGGGACGATATTTCTCAAGCATCTCGGTGAACTGGTCAGTAGTCGCATCCAGGGGCTTCTGGACGCCTAGCCCGCTTCCGCACAAGTCATGAAACCGGAAAATTATCTGGAGGACTTCATCCAGGTATTACGCAGTGAAAAGTATTACTCGCCCCACACCTGCAAGAACTATACGCGCGACCTGAATAATTTTGCCCGATATCTAACCGCAAACGAAATTGAGGACTGGACCGAAGTCAATTACAGCCTGGTTAACGCCTATACCGCACATCGATTCCGAAAAGGGCTGAAAAGCCGCTCGATACAACGTGAACTATCTTCGATCCGCGGTTTGTATCAATACCTGGTTGGCCGCAAGCTGATAAAAAGCAATCCGGCAATGGAGGTGCGGGCTCCAAAATCGGAACAACTATTACCGAAAACCTGTGATGCGGAACAGATCGGTCGCCTGCTCCAGGAACGGGAAAGCGATGACACGTTGTTGATTCGAGACCTCGCCATGTTTGAGTTGATCTACTCCTCAGGCTTGCGACTGGCTGAACTGGTTGGAATCGATCTCAATCATATCGATCCCGGTCAACAACAACTGGTTGTCACCGGTAAAGGCAACAAGAACCGTTATCTGCCGATTGGCTCGAAAGCAGTTAAGGCGGTTAGGCGCTGGTTGCTATTGCGCGCAGATTTTTGTCGCGACGCTGGCGAACAGGCTCTATTTATCAGTAAACAGGGGAATCGTATATCGCCGCGCAATGTGCAAAGCCGGTTGAATCTGCTGGTTAAGAAAAGATCGATCGATCAGCAGCTGTCGCCTCACGCGCTGCGTCATTCTTTTGCCACCCATATGCTTGAATCCAGTGGTGATCTGCGGGCTGTACAGGAATTGTTAGGCCACGCTAATATTAAAACCACGCAAATTTATACCCATCTCGACTTTCAGCATCTGGCGAAGGTCTACGATGCTGCCCATCCGCGGGCAAAAAGAAAGTCTTGAAAATATGATTTTTAACCCTTATATCAGAGATTTAAACCGTTTCAACTGATAAGCCGAGGATAAATCTTGGATCAATATAGAGGTACTACCATCCTGTCGGTCAGGCGTGGCGATAGCGTCGTGATCGGTGGTGACGGGCAAGTCAGCATGGGCGATACGATCATGAAAGGCAACGCCAAGAAAGTCCGTCGTCTCTACAAGGACCAGGTGATCGCCGGGTTTGCCGGTGGCACCGCCGACGCGTTCCTGCTGTTCGAATTATTTGAGGCCAAGCTCGAAAAGCACAATGGGCAGATGGTGCGAGCCGCCGTAGAACTGGCTAAGGACTGGCGTTCCAACAAGGCACTACGTAGGCTGGAAGCCCTTTTATGCGTTGCCAATCCCGACGCTTCACTGATAATTTCAGGTAACGGCGACGTAATCGAACCCGAAGACAGCCTGATGGCAATCGGTTCCGGCGGCGCTTTCGCGCAGGCAGCGGCGCGTGCAATGCTCGATACCACTGAAATGAATGCGCACGAGATAGTTCAAAAAGGTCTCGAAATAGCAGGACAAATCTGCGTTTACACCAATCTTAATCACACCTTTGAAGAAATTAATTACGGCGCGAATTGATCGTGGATAACAGTTATATAACTCAGTCCCAGATGACACCGCGTGAAATAACCCAGGAACTGGATAACCACATCATTGGCCAGGACCAGGCAAAACGGGCTGTGGCGATCGCATTACGCAATCGCTGGCGTCGCCAGCAGGTGAGCGAAGAGCTGCGTAACGAAATTACCCCCAAGAATATATTGATGATGGGGCCAACCGGGGTCGGTAAGACTGAAATTGCGCGTCGCCTGGCGAGGCTTGCAAATGCACCCTTCATCAAGGTCGAGGCAACTAAATTTACCGAAGTCGGTTATGTCGGCCGTGATGTTGAGTCAATCATTCGTGATCTGGTGGACGTATCGGTGAATGGCATGCGCGAAGCCGAGGTCAGCCGGGTGCGCCATCGTGCCGAGGACGCGGCGGAAGAAAAAGTACTCGATGCCCTGTTACCCCGCCCCAGCGATTTTCAGGAAGAAGCCGATAGCAGCGAGACCAACACCCGCCAAAAATTTCGCAAAATGCTACGCGAGGGTAAAATTAACGACCGCGAAATAGAAGTCGATCTGCAATTACCCACGGTTGGTGTCGAGATCATGGCGCCCCCGGGCATGGAAGATATGACTAACCAGCTGCAAGGTCTTTTTCAAAATTTGGGTAGCCAGAAAAAGAAGACACGCAAGTTGCGCGTCGAGGAGGCGTTGAAGTTATTGACCGATGAAGAAGCGGCAAAAATGATCAACGAGGACGAGATAAAACTTAACGCTCTGGAAAACGCCGAGCAAAACGGTATCGTATTTATTGACGAAATTGACAAGGTGGCCAGACGCCAGGAAACCAGTGGTGCCGATGTATCGCGCGAGGGCGTTCAGCGCGATTTACTGCCACTGGTCGAAGGTTGCACGGTTTCCACCCGGGCCGGTATGATTAAAACCGATCACATCCTGTTTATCGCCTCCGGCGCGTTTCATTTGTCAAAACCAAGTGACCTGATCCCTGAATTGCAGGGACGCCTGCCGATCCGGGTCGAACTGTCAGCGCTTACCGTGCAGGATTTTACCCGTATCCTGCGTGAACCAAATGCATCGCTGACCGAACAATACACCGCACTGATGGAAACCGAGGGAGTCAAGCTGGCTTTCAGTGATGACGGGCTCGCTCGTATCGCCGAAGTAGCCTGGCAGGTTAACGAAAAGCAGGAGAATATAGGCGCCCGTCGATTGCATACGGTGATGGAACGCCTACTCGAAACCGTGAGCTTCGACGCATCCGATATGCCTGACCAGAAAATTAAAATCGACGCCGATTATGTTAATGAACATCTTGGTGAATTATCGCTCGAGGAAGACCTGAGCCAATACATTCTCTAGTGATGGCGATCCGATCTGGACTAACAAATCATGTCTACTATACGACCGACCAAAGTTAATTTTCACAAGGTATCCCGAATCCTCGAACTCAGCTTTGAAGACGGTTCAAATTTCAAACTACCCACCGAGTACCTGCGTGTGTATTCGCCGTCGGCCGAAGTACAGGGGCATGGTCCAGGACAGGAGGTACTGCAACTCGGTAAACAGGATGTAAATATATCCCGCATCGAGCCGGTGGGGCACTATGCGATTAACCTGGTGTTCGATGATAACCACGATACTGGTATTTACAGCTGGGAATACCTTTATTATCTTGGTGCCGAGTACGAGCAAAAATGGATAACCTACCTCGATCGACTGGCCGAGGCTGGTCACGAGCGCAAGACGGATTAAACATTCCACCTGAAATATTGCCTTACAATAGCTGACCACCTGGGTGTCATCTGCTATGGTTGACCTGAAATTAATCAGCGACTGTTTAAATTGTGCTGTTAAATATTGGGCGATTATTCCGTGCAAAAAGAATCCACCACTGATTTCGGCTTTGACGAAATTCCTGCTTCCGAAAAACAGGGACGAGTAGGCAGTATTTTTGATTCGGTAGCGGATAATTACGATTTGATGAACGACGTCATGTCGTTCGGAATTCACCGTCTGTGGAAGAAATTCACGCTTGAACTCTGCGGTCTGAAAGCCGGGCACTGCGTGCTTGATCTGGCGGGCGGTACCGGTGACCTGGCGATCAGGCAGGCGGCAATGGTGGGTGAAAGCGGGCAGGTTTATCTCGCCGATATTAATTCGGCGATGCTACAACAGGGTCGTGATCGGGTGATCGACGAAGGTCTGGTGAATCGGGTTATTCCGGTACAGTGTAATGCTGAAATACTTCCATTTGCCGACAATAGTTTTGACTGTATCACCATTGCTTTCGGCCTGCGCAACGTCACCGATAAACTTAAAGCGCTTAGTTCGATGCGTCGGATACTAAGACCAGGCGGACGGCTGTGTGTGCTCGAGTTTTCAAAACCTGTTTATCAGCCCCTGGGAAAAATATACGACTTTTACTCCTTTAAACTGTTACCCCGTTTAGGTGAGTGGATCGCAAAAGACCGCGCCAGCTACGAGTATCTTGCAGAATCAATTCGGAAGCATCCTGACCAGGAAAAGTTAAAAGGCATGATGCTCGATGATGCCGGGTTTGACGAAGTGAACGTGTATAACCTGACCGGTGGTATTGTAGCATTGCACCGGGCTATCAAATATTGAGCGGTCTTGCCGCATCGATGAATAGAAATGCTTGCGCCATTCGCTAATACCTTATTGGGTCTCGCCGAAATCGGTGGAAATCGCCTGCTGTCAATGGATCAACAGGTGATTGACCGATGCCGGGATTTGCAGGGCCATTGCATCGAAATCGAGGTCACTGATCTGGGCATCAGGGTTTTTTGCCATCCTGGCAGCTGGGGCATCAGACTGGCTCTCGATGAACCCGCAAAACCCATCGATGCGACTATCTCGGGGCGCTTGATGGCGCTGTTGAGTCTTGCCATGGAAGAAGACAAAATCAGCACCTCGATTCAGGAAGGCGTTAATATCAGCGGCAATGCCGCGGTAGCGCAGCAGATGCAGAAGATATTTGCCGAACTGGAATTGGACTGGGAAGAAGCAATTTCTCATTATAGCGGCGATATACTGGCCCACCAGATCCATCGGCAGGCTCGCAATGCTACCGACTGGCTATGCCAGAGCGCGACATCATTATCGCAAACCAGCAGCGAATACCTGCGCGAAGAAATCCGCCTGACCCCGACCCAGGTCGAATTCGAGCATTTCAAGCAACAGGCAGCCACGCTCCGGCAGGACGTAGAGCGCGCTGAAGTACGCCTGCGCCACCTTATCCGCAGCCTGAAAAAATGAAAACCCTGTATCGATTGATCGTGATTAATTTCACCATGGCTCGATATGGGCTGGATGAAATTATCCTGTCGATTCATTTTTTTCGACCGCTTCGCCTGCTCGGTTTAATTAATCCCTTCAACTGGTTTCGCAGTAGTTCACTTTCACAGGCGGAAAGGCTTAGGCTGTGTATTGAATCGCTTGGCCCGATATTCATCAAGTTCGGCCAAATGCTCGCGACACGGCGCGATTTACTACCCCCGGACATCGCCGATGAGCTGGAGAAACTGCTGGACCAGGTGCCGCCTTTTCCGCTTCAGCAGGCGCGCGGTATTATTGAACAGGAACTGGAAAAGCCAATCGATGAGCTTTTCAGGTCATTCGACGATAAGGTATTGGCTTCGGCCTCGATTGCACAGGTTTACAACGCCGAGCTGCCCGATGGCGAATCGGTTGTGGTTAAAATAGTGCGCCCGAACATCGAAGCGCGTATCAGGCAGGACACTCGGTTGTTAATGGTGTTAGCGCGCCTGGCCGATCGCTACTGGCAGGAAGCGAAGCGTGTGAAACCGGTACAGATTGTCGAAGAATTTGAAAAGACCCTGCTGAATGAACTTGATCTCGTGCGCGAGGCGGCAAACGCAAGTGAACTCCGGCGATATTTCGAAGGTTCGAACGATCTTTATGTGCCACGGGTTTACTGGGATTACTGTAAAACCAGGGTAATGGTGATCGAGCGCATCGAAGGCATCCCGGTATCCGACCTCGAACAGTTGAAACAACACAAGATCAATCTCGAGGTGCTTTCGCGCAAGGGCGTCGAAGTATTTTTTACTCAGGTGTATCAAAACAATTATTTTCATGCCGACATGCATCCCGGTAATATTTTCGTTTCGCCAGAGAACCCGGATGACCCGAAATATATTGCAGTGGATTTTGGTATCATGGGTTCACTCTCGACCCAGGATCAGCGTTACCTGGCAGAAAATTTTGTTGCTTTTTTTAACCGCGATTATCGTCGCGTAGCGGAATTACACGTCGACTCCGGCTGGGTCGATCGCGATACCCGTATAGATGACTTTGAAGCGGCCATACGCACCGTATGTGAACCCATGTTTCAACGCCCGCTGGCCGAGATTTCCTTTGGTCAGCTATTATTGCGGCTGTTTCAAACTGCTCGCCAATTCAATATGGAAATCCAGCCACAGTTACTTTTGCTGGAGAAAACTTTTTTACACATTGAAGGTCTGGGGCGCCAGCTTTACCCGCAACTTGATCTCTGGGATACCGCGAAACCATTTCTGGAACGCTGGCTAAGCGAGCAATTGGGCGTACGGGCACTGGTCAAGGGGTTAAAAAGGAATTTGCCCTATATTGCAGAAAACCTGCCTGATTTACCGCAACTGGCCTTCAAAACCCTGCATAAAATTGCCAATGACGAACTCCAGGTTGAATTCAAATCGAAGCAGCTCGAAATGCTGCAAAAGGAAATTCGCCAGTCCAATGCTCGCAATATTCGAGCGATTACTGGTGGTAGTTTTGTTATCAGCGCAAGTATCATTGCCGGCCTGGATGGCCTGGCCCCGGTGATGATTGGCAGCGGCCAGTTTCTAATGCCGCTGGTGAGCTGGGTGTTATTGATTCCGGGGTTGTATCTATTGATCAGCAGCCTGGGGAATGACTAGCAGGTATCGCTGCTTAGATCAGGATTCATTCGCCGGCCATGCTTGTAGCCCTTCCAGTACATATCCTTTACCTCTTGCAGGTAGTCTACCGGCACCGATTCTATAAAAGCGTTGTAATCGCGAGTAAAAACTTCCTCCCCATCACAGATCTTGCGCTTATAAGCGAGTTGACCACTGAGCTCCGCGATACGTAAATGTCGCAATCTAGGTTCTTCCGGTGGTAGTTCCGGCTCTTTCTCGACCAATGGTTGCCCAGTTTCCTTTTTTTGCTTTTCCTCGACCACGTTGGTTTCATCGACAGCTTCTGTGCGAACCCTCGCCTGGGTCAGTCGAGCACATTCATCTTCGGAAAGCAGTTGGGTATCGTCTTTACTCTTGTCAAAACCTTCCTGAAAAGCATCCCGCATCGCATCACGACCTTGTTCCGGCATTTTTTGCACGCGCTGGGTAAACTCTGATAACACGTCGGCTTCACCGCATTGCAATCTTGAATAGCTGAGTGAGCCCAGGGTCTTCGATAGATTCACAATTGTCGTAGTGGCGTTTTCCAAAGCCTCCGCATCGGCTTCGGCGTTGTCTCCGCTGGTTTCCCTGGTGTTAATATCCTCTATTGCCTTGTCAATAATCTGCATGATTGAATTCAAACCCTGGTCCTGTAACTCGGCATGGCCTGAAAACGATAGTACAGATAATGTGTACAGCATGATTAGCGTAGCATTGAGACGACTCATGGGCATTCCATTCGTTTCATTTCATGGCATTAAATCATTAATTTACTATTTCATCCAGTAACTGGGCCCACCTTTGGTGCGCATTTTGCGCTGCGTCACAATTTCAAGGATAATGCGATCACTTTATTCCCCGATGCAACAATTTGAAACACCCCGGCGCTTCTTCCTGGTACAGACCCACTGACATATCCGCGCGAAAAATCGATCCTGAAGTTATCTCCTGGCTTGACGATCAGGGTTCCTTAACCAGTCGTATGATAGATCATTGCCCGGGCCAATTCTCGGTTCGGGTACTAAGCCAGCGATGGGTTAAGCCGAAGATTGACGAGGCTAAATTATTGAATATCCCGTTCCGGCAAACAGTACTGCTAAGGCAGGTACAGTTGTTATGCGGTGAAACCGTTTGTGTCTATGCGCGTTCAATCATCCCCTTGAAAACCATGAGTGGCAGGCATCGCCGATTGCGTCATCTGGGGGAGCGACCATTGGGTGCCTATTTGTTCTCGATTCCGGGTTTACGCCGGGAAAGGCAACAACTGGCCAGAATTGCCAGCAACGACTCACTATTCGATATTGCCACTTCCGGTAGTACTCAAAACTGTGAACATATCTGGGGCAGGCGCTCGCTGTTTGTAATCGACAATAAACCCCTGCTGGTGAGTGAATTCTTTCTACCCGCATTATTCAGAAAAGCTGACTGAGTGTCGGGCACATCCCGTAAAATTGGATTTGTCAGCCTCGGATGTCCCAAGGCAACGGTTGATTCGGAGCAGTTATTAACCCAGCTCAGGGCCGAGGGTTATGACATTGTAGCTGGCTATGATGAGGCCGATCTGGTGATTATCAATACCTGTGGGTTCATTGATTCGGCGGTTGAAGAATCACTCGATACTATCGATACCGCGGTGCGTGAGAACGGCAGGGTAATCGTGACCGGTTGCCTGGGCGCCAGATCGGAACTAGTACGCAAAAAATTTCCCGATTTGCTGGCTGTAACAGGTCCACAGGCAAAAAATGAAGTAATGCAGGCCGTCCACAAACATTTACCCGCCCTACACGATCCATTTTTTGATCTGGTTCCCCGGCAGGGAATCAAGCTGACACCAGACCATTACGCCTACCTCAAGATATCCGAAGGTTGTAATCACCATTGCAGCTTTTGCATTATACCGTCGTTTCGTGGCGATCTGGTAAGCCGTCCTATCGACCAGGTAATGCAGGAGGCTGAAATCCTTGTCGAGGCCGGTGTCAGAGAATTACTGGTTATCTCACAGGATACCAGCGCCTATGGGGTCGATTTGAAGTATTCCACCCGGTTCTGGCAGGGGCAACCTCTGCAAACCCGTTTTTTTGATCTCGCCAGAGCGCTTGGGCAGCTTGGCGTCTGGGTACGCCTGCATTATGTTTATCCTTATCCACATGTCGACGATGTCATTCCGTTGATGACCGATGGGATGATTCTGCCTTACCTCGATATTCCGTTTCAGCATGCGAGTCCGAAAATTTTAAAGGCGATGAAAAGACCGGGAAATCGTGAAAAGGTGCTCGAGCGCATTCATAACTGGCGTGATAGTTGTCCAGACTTAGTCATTCGCAGTACCTTTATCGTTGGATTCCCCGGCGAAACCGACGACGACTTCGCACAATTACTCGATTTTCTCGACGCTTCTCAACTCGATCGTGTCGGCTGTTTTGTCTACTCCCCGGTTGATGGTGCAGCTGCCAATCAGTTACCAGGACAGGTGAGCGAAGCAGTGAAACAGCAAAGATATGACTTGTTCATGCTTAAGCAGCAGGAAATCAGCAGCCAAAAACTGAAGCAACGTGTTGGGAAGGACTTGCAGGTGCTGGTCGAGCAGAAAACTGATGATGGCTATATTGCGCGTTCGTATGCTGATGCGCCCGAAATTGACGGACTAGTCTATATCGATACTGGCCTGTCACTCAATTTCGGGGAGTTCTATCAAGTTAGAGTATACGACAGCGACGAATACGACTGTTATGGGCACCTCTGTTAATTGTCTTTTTCCGCGATTACGGCGTTGCCGATTTTTGCTCCTGCACCAAAAAGTAGGCGCATTAGGCGAAATCGGCATACAGTACATCCCTGTACATCGCCGATTAATGCTCCTGCTAAATCGGCATACAATACCTCCCTGTACATCGCCGATTAATGCTCCTGCTAAATCGGCATACAATACCTCCCTGTACATCGCCGATTAATGCTCCTGCTAAATCGGCATACAATACCTCCCTGTACATAAGCTCCTAATATTACCT
>Ga0255051_10000009_pt1 | contig 75246 bp, 65 predicted proteins | sample JV7_2_9_MG_FD_181719 | JGI IMG/M metagenome (GOLD analysis project Ga0255051, IMG submission 181719) | Seawater microbial communities from Jervis Inlet, British Columbia, Canada - JV7_2_9 | ecosystem: Environmental > Aquatic > Marine > Inlet | place: Canada: British Columbia | collected 2016-10-06
AGTTGTAACAAGAATTGCCGCGGGCGAGCGACCCTCGCTACGCGCCGCACGCTGCGTTGGATCGATCTCGGCGTCCGCATCGATGTCGGCATCTTTGCTTAGCAAACGATGGTCAGGGTCTTCGACATTGTAAGTCGTAAATCCCGTCTCGCGGTCGAACCAGAGATTACCGACCATGCCATGGATCGACGGATACGCGCCGGTAGCAAGTGTCGCATGGCCGACGATAGTCTCGGTGTTCGCATGGGCGTGATGCGCATTGCGATACACAACACCGTTTTCCCACAGGTAGCGAAATCCACCTTCACCCAGGCGATCGTAATATCGTGTCGGTAGATCCCCTCGCAACTGATCAACAGTAATCTGCAGGATAAGTTTAGGTTTTTCACCCGCCCACGCGGGCCTGTCGGCTACCGTCAGGACCGACAATGCAGATGCAAACACGACCTGGACAAGCGCTGATTTGTAGATTGCTGTGTTTATGATCTGAGGACCTCTAATCACCTAAGAAAAAAAAGCCGGGCGACGGATAGTCAACCGCCCGGCATGTACCTGGTTTCGCCTACGCCTCAGTTCGCCCCGTGGGCCGGTTTCTGAAGTGACTCAAGCACGCGGTCCAGGTTGAAGCTGCCTGGTTTTTGCCGCGGTGGGTATTTCTGAAAGGTGCCGAGAAACTGGCCCACAAAGGCTGCGCCGGGCGTGATCAAGTACAGGCGCTCAAAGCGCCATGTTTCATAGGCACCGGACTCCCAATCGGCGCGCTCGAAAGGATCGCGGCGCAGATTGAACAATTTTGGAAAGCGTAGCGTCACCAACGGCTCCTGCCAAACGTCAATGCCGTGGCCCCGTTGTTCGGTAAACATCAATTTCCATTGCCCGTAACGCAATGCCGACAGCTGGCCGTCGTCGGTGAAATAGAACATTTCCTTTCGCGGGCCTTCTTTCGCCTGTCCGGTGAAATACGGCAACATGTTATAGCCGTCGAGGTGGACGTTAAATTTCTTTCCGGCCGCATTGTGACCTTTGAGTAGCTTGCTCTTGATGTCCGGTTCGCCGGCTGCAGCGAGGAACGTTGGCAACCAGTCTTCCATGGAGACGATCTGGTTGGAAACCTGACCGGGGTCGATTTTGCCCGGCCACTTCACCATCATGGGAACACGAAATCCGCCTTCCCACGTGGTGTTCTTTTCACCGCGGAAAGGAGTCGTGCCGCCATCCGGCCAGGTAAAGGTTTCAGCGCCGTTGTCGGTGGAATACATGATGATGGTGTTATCAGCAATGCCGAGCTCGTCCAGCTTATCCAGCAGTTCGCCAACCATGCCATCGTGCTCTGCCATGCCGTCCGCATAGATACCCTGGCCAGTAACGCCTTTCGATTCAGCTTTTAATCGCGTCCATACATGCATGCGCGTCGTGTTATACCAGACGAAAAATGGCTTATCCGCTTCATGTGCCCGGTCTATGAAATCAAGCGCACGCTCGGTGACCTCTTCATCGATCGTCTCCATGCGCTTCATGTTCAGCGGGCCGGTGTCCTCAATTTTGCCGCCTGCAATGGAGTGAATGACACCTCGGGGACCGAATTTCTTGGCGAATTCAGGATTCTTTGGGTAATCCTCATTTTCCGGTTCGTCTTCTGCATTGAGGTGGTACAGGTTGCCAAAAAACTCATCAAATCCGTGATTGCTGGGTAGATGCTCGTCGAGATCACCAAGATGATTCTTGCCGAACTGGCCTGTCATATAACCCAAAGGTTTTAACAGTTCCGCAGTCGTCGGGTCTTTTTCATGCAAACCTTCTTTTGCGCCAGGCAAACCGACCTTCAAGAGTCCTGTTCGAAATGGACTCTGGCCCGTGATAAATGCGGCTCTGCCTGCTGTACAACTGTTCTGCCCATAGCCATCGGTGAACAACATGCCTTCATCAGCGATGCTGTCGATGTTGGGAGTTTCGTAAGTCATCATGCCGCGATTGTAGGCGCCGACGTTAAACCAGCCGATATCGTCACCCCAGATGACGAGGATATTTGGCTTGTCCTGCGACTGTGCCAAGCCGGCGCTTAGTAACGCCGCCATGATAAGTGCACGAACGGATAATCGAACTATGTTCATTTTGAGCCCCTTAGTTTTCTTGGTTCTTCTATTTTCTTAAAATTGTATTTCAGACTTATGCCCGTTATTAGCGATCCAGTCAAATTCGGCCGGCCCTGTCTTCTTGCCAGGTCACGCCCAAAAACCCACAACCCGATCAATCATCCAGTACGCAGCGACGCCGCCGATCGCGTAAGTCGGTATGCGCCAGGCCCATTCCGGCGGTGTCGGCTGTATGCGCCGTGCAACGGAATACAGCACGAGAACGGCACCGACAAACAGCAACTGCCCCGCTTCGACACCGACGTTAAACGTGAATAATGCGAGCGGGATGGCCGATTGCGGCAGGCCGATCTCAGTGAGTGCACCAGCGAAGCCGAAACCATGCAACAGCCCGAAGGTAAAGGCAACGATCCACGGCAAACGCGCAGTTAATCCCGGATTGCCTTGCCGCCCCCGGATGATCTCCGCGGCCACAAACACAATACTGAGAGCGATTACGGCTTCAACCGGTGGACCGGGTACGTGTACGAAGCCAAGCGCTGCAAGCGCGAGCGTAATACTGTGCGCAACGGTGAATGCGGTGATCGTGCCAATTAGCTTTCGCCAACCCGCGACAACCATCAGTAACGCAAGAACAAAGAAGAGATGGTCGATGCCCGAGAGGATGTGTTCCACCCCCAGGACAAAGTAGGTCCATGCTACCTGGCCGCGACCGGGCTCGGCTTCAATCACGTAGCTCGGTGCGGCCGGTGTCAGGCGATGTGTAATTTCACTGCCGTCGGCACGTTCGAGTCGAAGCAGGACATCCGTAAAAGTGGTATCAAGGCCGTCGATCGTCACCAGCGATCCCGTCAATCCTCCTTCGCGGCGAATACGCATGCGTTGAATATACGCGCTGCCCAAGAACCCAACGACTGGTTCGTTAACCATATCGACATCGTCAGCAAACCGCAGATAGAGTCCCAGACGCATATTGTCGCCGAGGGCCGGCACCTTCCATAACACGTCATAAGTGTCCTGACTGGACTCCTTGATCTCAAGATAACCAGGGCGCATTTCGTGCGCGCCGGCAAGCGACGGCAGGAATGCAAATGCCAGCAAAAACCAAATGCTGCGGCGCATGCTCATTTGGATTCAGCAGGCTCTGCAGACTTCTTTGTCGGCCACTCGATCACGACTTCATAGTCGCTAAGAAGCCGCTCGTTGATAATCCGCCGGGAATCAAGTCGTTTCTCATGTGCCCACTCGCGTTCCACAATTGGCCTTATGTCGGCAAGGCCAGGCACTGTACCTGCCACACGACTCTCGATGCGAATCAGGTGAAGGCCGAGCCCCGATTCGATCGGCCCCTGCCAAAGACCTGAGGGCAGCTCATCCAGCGCGGTGGAAAAACCTGACCCGAAGTTGCCATCGACGACACGGCTCGGTGTTGCATCAAAGAAGCCCGGAAGGAGCCCGGACGCTCCCGGAACGTACTCTCCGGCTCTTAGTGCGGAGAGCTGCGATGCGACATGTGACTCGAGATCCAGGCCGGGTCGATCCAGGTTGATGTAAACCTGCTCGAACGTGTAAGTCGTATCCCGGCGAAAGACGTCGGCGTTAGCGGCAAGGTAGGCAGAAAGATCTTCATCGCTTGGCTTTGCGGTAGCAGCGATGTCATCTGTAAGGAATTCGAACTTCTGCCGCAGTCGTCGGCGAATTATCGTGTCATCGCGATCAATGCCCATGGCGACGGCCTGTCGGTAGTAAATCTCCTCGAGGACGAAGTCGTCGACCAGCCCTTTTAACTCTTCGGCACTGGGCGCACGCTGCCAGGTCTTGGCAAAGATGTTCTCGAGTTGCGCAATGCGTCCGGCGCTCACCACAATCTGCTTGTCCGTATCGCCGGGGTACTTGTCGTTAATGAGACCGAACACCACAAACAGAGCGGCACCTATCAGAAGGAAGTGAAGCAGTGGCTCTCGCGCAATTTTAGCAATTGAGCCTACTGCGCGTCTTTGTGGGTCGGTGTCGTTACTCATTGCTTATGATTTGCCTCGATATACATCTTTGCGATCGCCGATCTTGATGACATGAACTACCAGCACCCCATCCTCGATCGTATAGAGAATGCGATAGCGACCTTGTCGGATGCGATATCGCTCGCGGCCTGACAGCTTCAATGCACCCGGAGGTCTCGGATTGTCAGCTAGTGATTCGATACGCCTGATGATGCGTCGCCGATCCGCCTTTGTGGCAATCGATTCTAGTTCCTTCCGGGCCGACTTCTTTATTCGGACGCTATATTTTGCCACGTCGTTTCAAATCCTTAACGACGTCCTCGAACGCATAGTCGGCTTCTTTTTCCCGAACTTCGAATGCCTCAATGTCGCTCGCATCTTCGGCAAGTGCTGCTTTGACGGCCTCGTTTACAAGCTCGGAAATACTGCGATCGGTTTCAGCCGCTTTAAGGCGCAGCGCGCGATGCAGGAACGGATCGAAGTAAACAGTGGCTCTTTTTTGAGCGGTGTCATTCATGGCTCAACATTAACGTTGTAACGTCTTAACGTCAAGACGTTTCAATGCTTCTGATCGAATCGTTCGTTTCCGCCACCGTCACTTTCTACCTAACAGGTTAGCTAAGTAACCAGCGACACCAATTACGATCGCCACCAGGCTGACCGGTGGAATCCCCCCGTGCCAGCCGGACGGATTAAGCCATCCCTGGTAACCCATAAAGACCAAATGCACACCGCCCAGAAGCATTGCCCAAAGCAGAAATGTCCTTGACGTAATGAACTCGATGAAAGACCTGTCTTCTCGCAAGTGTGTTTGAAAACTCAGGTTGTAAGCCCACAGGACAACAAAGGCCAGGACACCGCCGAGCATGCTTAAGCCGGCCAAAAGTGTCAGTGTGCCGTCAGTTTCGAAAAACTTTGCATAGACAGTCGGACTGAAGAGCATAAAGCTTATTAAGGTGTGGATAAGCACCAACAGGAACCCTGTCATACCCAGGGCCTTGCGGGCATTAAGCCAGCCTGCCGGTACTTTGACGCCCAGGTTATTCAAAGGTCCGAAACCGAAATTGCAGGTCAGCAGAATAAATGCGGCCAGTGAAATTCCCTTGTTCAAGATGAAAAAGGGAAAGTCTTTCCAGGGAACAGGGCCAACAACGTGATAACGCACGATCGCGTAGCTGACCGAGAAGATCAAAACGACCGCAATGATCAGGCCGGCCGAATTCTCATTATCATTTGTTTGCTGATCCACCATTTCTTCAAGGCAAGCATCCTCTACTGATGCTAACGACAGGCTGCCTCAATCAGTAATAGACAGCCGGCAGCTTCCGCGGCGGCACGACATCCTCGTCGGACACCGTAAAGATTACCCTGTCGAGTTCGCCGTCGAACTTGAACACGCCGGTGTACAGATCTGACACCTGTGTGCCAGTATCCCTGCCGATGTCGAAGGTTTCTGCCAGCGAGTACGTGCTGATATGCATCTGCGGCATTTCAACCTCGTCAACTTTCTCACCATTGACGTATAGCTCGCCAGTGCCGCCGAAGGCCTGCGTCTTGATGAAGTTGAACTTCAGGTCGGTTTCACCCCTGGGTAATGGAGACGACTTCAGGACGTAATGAACGCCGTCGAGGAAGTTGTAGTCGTAATAAAGGCGATGGTCCTTGATGAACATGGAGTAGCCGCCGGTCATGCCGCCAACCGCAACGATGACGCCCTCGTCTTCACCGGTAAGATCGACACGGGTCTCGATCGTGTGCGCTCGATTCTTGACCGGCGCCGATGATTTCTCGGCAATGCGTATGGCTCCAGGAGAGAAATAGACGAACTCTGTCTGATCACCAAACAGGCGGTCCTGTTGCGCGCCGATGCGTTTGATCATGTCGTCGTAGAGCGGATAGACGTTGTACTTCCACGCCTCTTCATCAAACATGGCGATCATTTCTGCCAGCTTTTCAGGATTCTCTTCGGCAAGGTTGGTACTCTCGGAGAAGTCCTCGGCGACGTTGTAAAGCTCCCATTCATCCTGATCGAATGGCAACACGACGTTAACATCCCAGGGCATGCGATTAGCATGTAAGGTGACCGCCTTCCAGCCGTCGGACCAGATGGCACGATTGCCGAACATCTCGTAATACTGACGTTCTTTGCGATTCGGCGCCTCCGCATTATCGAACGAGTACATCATCGAAACACCATCCATCGGTTGTTGCTCAACGCCGTGGTACTCGGCGGGTACTTCGACACCAGCGGCTTCCAGGATGGTCGGCGCAATGTCGCTGATGTGATGATACTGATCGCGAATCTCACCCTTGGCTTTGATGCCATTTGGCCAGTGCACGACGAGATGGTCCTGTTGGCCGCCACGATGTTCGCTCTGCTTGAAATAACGGAACGGCGTGTTGCCCGCCATGGCCCAACCGGCATGGTAGTGTGGATAAGTGTTTTCCCGGCCCCAGTCTTCCTGGGCACGAAGGTTAGCCTCGAGCGGCGTCTGCAGACCATTCAGAACGTAGGTTTCATTGAAAGTGCCTGCGAGGCCACCTTCACCACTGGCGCCATTGTCTGCGGTAACGAAAATGAGCGTGTTGTCCAACTCACCAATACGCTTCAGTTCCTCGACGACACGACCGATTTGAAGGTCGACCCATTCCATTTGCGCGGCGAACACTTCCATCTGTCGGGCATACAGTGACTTTTCCTCATCCGACAACGAATCCCAGGCGGGAATCTCATCGATACGTTCGGTCAACTTCGTATCCGCTGGAACGATACCGAGCGCTTTCTGTCTTTCGATAATCTGCTCACGGGCGATGTCCCAGCCCATGTCAAATTTGCCTTTGTACTTGTCGATATGGCTATCCGGCGCATGGTGCGGGGAGTGCATGGAGCCCGACGCCCACAGCATCATGAACGGCAGGTCGGGCTTGATCGACTTGTGGCCCGTAATCCACATGATTGCTCGATCAGCGAGATCCTCATCGAGATGCACAGACTTGCGATAGGGCTCCGGCGTATGGTCATCCCACATGACGGGCACAAACTGGTGCACGTCAGCAGCCATGAAGGTATAAGCATGGTCGAAGCCTTCACCGCTCGGCCAGCGGTCGAACGGGCCGACCTGCGACACTTCGTAGAGAGGCGTGTGGTCCCACTTGCCCAACGCGTAATTGACGTAGCCTTCTTCCTGAAGATAGTTTGCTACCGACTTCGCGGATTCCGGCATCATCGCGTTGTAGCCTGGAAAGCCCATTGCCGTCAGTGCATGACTGCCCAGACCGATCGAGTGAGGATTCCGTCCGGCCATCAAGGATGCGCGTGACGGCGAGCAAAGGGCCGTCGTATGGAAATTGTTGTAACGGAGCCCGTTATCGGCAAGCGCATCGATGTTCGGCGTCTCGATCAAACCACCGAAACTCTCAACCTGTGCAAAGCCGACGTCATCCAGTAAAAAGATGATGACATTAGGCGCGTCATCATTCGGTAGCTCATAAGGCGGCCACCATTCCTGGGAATCATTGTAACTCTCGGCGATGACGCCGCCGAAACCTTCGACGTTCTTGGTTTTAACGCCAGAGTCAGTTACCGAAAATTCTGCGGTAGCGGTTGAGTCGTCATCCCCGGAGTCCGCGGCGAACTCGCCACAAGCGGACAATGCCAGAGCGACTAGAAAAGTACTTATATATTTCATCGGTTTCCCCTGTGAAAATGGCGTTCGGAATGCAGCCACACAGGCCCCCGCCAGCTGTTCGTTTTTGACGTAAATCTGCGGAGGCATCAATGCGGGCGAGAGAAGGTAACGAAATTCTTGGAATTAGTCTAATATGAACTCACCGGTATACGGGCAAAATACTAACCGGTTGGTAAAAAAATAAGGAAAAACCATGACACTCTTTTACCGTCTGATCGTCATTTCGTCATTCGTTCCGGGTCTTTTTTTCGCCTCGCTAACTGCGAACGCCCAGATTCCGCCTCCGGAAGACCCTTCGCACATGCTGTCGGAGCCTTACACCGGCAAAAGTTACTCGCCCTATGCCGCGCGCGATTTTCCAACCTTCCCGCTGTGGGGAGACACGCATCTACATACTGGAAACTCGTTCGATGCCGGGGCGTTCGGGAACCGGCTGACGCCGGCAGACGCGTACCGGTTCGCACGCGGTGACGAGGTTACCTCTTCGACCGGCATTTCGATCAGGCTCTCGCGACCGCTGGACTGGTTGGTCGTATCGGATCACTCTGACAACGTCGGTTTTTTCGCAGACCTGTTCGCCGGCAAGGAAAACATTGTGTCTGATCCACAGGGCAAAGATTGGTATGACCGAATTCAGGCGGGAGAAGGTGTTGGCGTGGCCTACGAGATGATCGGCCTGTTCGCTAATGGCAAGTTCCCGGAGTCCCTGATGTACTGGCCGAACAAACCGGAGTTCGCATCCGTCTGGCAGCGAAACGTTGAGGCTACCGAGCAGTATAACGATCCAGGTTATTTCACGGCATTCCACGGTTTCGAATGGACCTCACTGATAACTGGCAACAATATGCACCGCGTCGTGATTTTCCGTGATGGTGCAGACATAGCATCGCAGACATTGCCGTACACCACGTACGCGCCATACGGCAGCATAAATCCACGCGATCTTTGGAAATGGCTCGAATCAGTTGAGGACGAAACCGGTGGCGATGTATTAGCGCTCGCGCACAATGGCAATCTTGCGAACGGAATCATGTTCCCGGTGGAGGCGCAATATGACGGCAAGCAGCTCGACAAGGAGTACGTGGAGCAGCGCATTAAATGGGAGCCGCTTTACGAGGCAACGCAAATAAAAGGCGATGGCGAGGCGCATCCGTATCTGTCACCCGAAGATGAGTTTGCCGATTACGAAACCTGGGACATTGGCAATCTGGACGAAGTGCCTACATTGAAAACGGACGACATGCTGGCCGGTGAGTATGCCCGCGAGGCACTGAAGAACGGGCTCGTGCTGGAAGCAAACCTGGGTACCAACCCTTACAAGTTCGGCATGGTCGGATCCACGGACAGTCATACGGGATTGGCCACCGCACAGGAAGACAACTTCTTTGGCAAGCATACCGGCGCCGAGCCGAAGCCGGCACGCATGGAGCATCCATTCCTGAAGAACGAGAAAGGCACGATCATGGGCTGGGGAATGGTGTCGTCAGGCCTGGCAGCCGTATACGCACGGGAAAATACGCGTGAGTCCTTATTCGATGCGATGGAGCGCAAGGAAGTCTATGCAACGACAGGCAGTCGAATGATGGTCAGGTTCTTTGGTGGCTGGGATTACGCAGACGTTGATATTGCGAGCCGCAACCCGGCGTTCGCGGGTTACGACAAAGGTGTGCCGATGGGCGGCGATCTGCCGGACCGCGCCGATAATGATGCGCCGACTTTCATGGTATACGCGCTAAAAGATCCATTAAGCGGAAATCTGGATCGTATTCAGATCATAAAGGGCTGGGTTGATAGACGAGGCAATACGCATGAGAAAGTCTACGACGTCGCCTGGTCAGGCGATCGGAATCCCGGGGCTGATGGCAAGTTACCGCCTGTAGGAAATACGGTCGATGCCGAGACAGCGAACTTCACGAATACGATTGGAGCGGCAGAACTTGCGACGGTATGGAAAGACCTTGACTTCGATCCGAAACAACGCGCGTTTTACTACGCTCGTGTAATAGAAATTCCGACACCACGCTGGTCGACAATTGAAGCCTTCCGATTCGGTATTCCGATTCCGGAGGGCGCACCCGTATCCACACAGGAGCGGGCGTACACATCACCGATCTGGTACACGCCATAGAGAGGGGCGTTTTCCAAATCGATATATTAGCGGAGTAAAAAAATGAAAATCATCTCGTATATGGCGCCATTCTGTCTGCTTGCGGTATCGACCGCCAACGCACAGGGTGGTTCGACACTTGCATCAACGATGGAAGTGTACGTCTTCCCCGAGGAAGCGCAGGAACCTGATCAGCAGTCAAAAGACGAAGCGGCCTGCTACGACTGGGCGGTGACCAATTCCGGCGCCGATCCCTTTGAGTTGACCAAGCAGAGTGAAGCGCAAGCAGAGCAGACGGAGCAGGCAGTAGCCGCGGCTCAACAATCAGGACAGGGAGCCGGAGCACGTGGTGCCGTTCGCGGTGCGGCTGCCGGCGCGGTAATCGGGGAAATCGCCGATGACGATGCCGGCAAGGGCGCGGCTTACGGAGCCGCTGCAGGAGCCGTTAGAGGCCGGCGGCAATCCAGGAAGGCCAAGGAGCAGGCGACTGAACAGGCGGTGCAGCAGGGCGAGGCGCAACAGCAAGCCACTGAAGAACAGATCGGTAATTTCAAGAAGGCCTTCAGCGTCTGCCTCGAAGCCAAAGACTACCTCGTCAAATACTAAAGACCCATAGGTTGCCGCGCACGCCCCATTAAGGGACCGGAATGAAGATCAAGCTGACAGTAGCCGCAGCGATGTTGGCTATGTTTTCGTCGCCGACGCTCTCACAGGAAATGGAGTCCAGTGAGGCTCCAGCGCAACCAAGTTCAGTTAGCTTTCCGCGCGAAATCACAAGCGATGTCGGAACAGTTGTCGTTCATACGCCGCAGATCGATACCTGGACGGAATTCGAAACGATCGAAGCCCGGGTAGCCGTCGCAGTTACACCAAGCGGTGAAGACGAGCCGGTATACGGCGTTGCCGAGTTCACGGCAGATACGGATCCAAATCTGGAATTGCGTGTCGTTGCCATCGAAAATATCGAGATAACGGTGACGAGCTTTCCCGTATCGGACGATGCACGCCGCGAACAGCTTGACGAAGTCGTGCGGATTACATTGCAGGCACAAACGAAATATGTGCCACTCGATGTGATCCTGAGCTATATAGCCCCGGACGCAGAACCGCCCGACGAGGAAGGGCTGTCTTTCGACCCGCCGCCGATTTTTTACTCGACCACATCGGCTATTCTGGTAATAACAGATGGTGAGCCACTGTTGGCGCCGATTCCGGATACGAAAATACAATACGCAGTCAATACCAACTGGGACCTGTTTCGATACAAGGACAAGGAGTGGTATCTGCGGAATGAGTCTCAGTGGCTCAAGAACAAGGAGCTGAGTGGCGAGTGGAAATACGATAACTCGTTGCCGGGCCATTTCAAGAAGCTTCCTGATGATGGAAATTGGGATGAGGTAAAGGCAGCGATGCCGCCGACAAAGAGCAAGGAGGATGAACCGATCGTGTTCGTCAGCGACAGGCCGGCCGAGTTGATTCTGATCGATGGCGCTGCGGTGTATCGGACAGTTGGTGATCCTGGCCTGGAGTATGTGGAGAATACTGAAAGCGACCTGTTCCGACACCGGACGAATTTCTATTACCTGGTTTCAGGCAGGTGGTTCAGAGCGCAACAGCCACGCGGACCCTGGGAGCATGTCAAGGAGCTACCGGATGTGTTTGCAACCATCCCGGCCGATCACGAAAAGGGCCACGTACTTGCAGCGATATCGAATACGGACGAGGCACGACTGGCGGCGCTGGAAGCGTCACTGCCTCGTAAGGCAACCATCAGCAGAGACGCCGGCAAGAATGTAAGCGTTAAATACGAGGGCGAGCCGCTGTTCGAGGCCATTCCAGGCACCGTTGATGTGGAGCGTGCAGTAAACAGCTCGAGTGACATCATTAAAGTGGGGGTCGAGTACTACCTCTGCGATAACGCGGTCTGGTATGTGTCGACGGCACCGGGTGGACCGTGGGTCGTCGCCGACAAGATCCCGGCTGCAATCTATACGATCCCACCGGCGTCGCCCGCGTATTACGTAACGCACGTTCACGTATACGAAGACGAATCCGATTCGAGCTCCGTATCGACCGGGTACACGAGTGGCTACTTCGGTATGACCGTCTCCTTTGGCGTCGCGATGTACGGCACCGGATGGTACTACCCGCCGTACTATGGATACCCGGGGTACCCGTACTATCCCTATCCTTACAGCTACGGATCATCCGCCTGGTATAACCCGAATACCGGCATGTACGGTCGCTCGGCCAGTGTCTACGGGCCGTACGGCGGTTATGGACGTGGTGCATCCTACAATCCGCAGACCGGGGCATATGCTCGCGGGGCTGTGGTCTGGGACAACGACGAAATTGCCGGGTCTGCGATCGGCTACAACCCGCGCACGGGCACCGGTGTCGCGACCAACCGCTACGCCAACGAAAATGGCGGCTGGGGCGAATCGCTCATTACGCACAATGACAAGTGGATGGAAACGCAGAGTCAGTGGGATGCAGACTCCCTATCGTCGCAGTTCAGAACCTCAGAGGGAACTACAGGTCAAATCGAACGGCAGCAGTACGAAGACAAGGTCCTGGGCACTGGTGAGTTTCAGCGCGGCAATCAGTCGCTCGACACAAAATCCGTACGTGGCGATCAGGGCACTCTCATCGGCTACGAGACCGGCTCCGGCGAAACCGGAGTAATTGGTCGCTCCGAAGACGGTGACTTCTACGCAGGCAAAGACGGACAGGTGTACAAACGCGACGAGGACGGCTGGCAACAACACGGAGAGGATGGATGGAGTTCTGTGGAGGTGCCGGATGAAAGAGCCGCACAAATCGACCAGAAACGAAGCGAAGCGTCAGAAAGGCAACAGACGACCGAACGCTCTCGTAGTGCCGATAAGTCTGCACGCAGTAAAGGGCAAGCTGCGTCAGGTGCCGGAGGGATTGCTCAAAGTTATGGCAGCGGGGGCGGGATATCGAACCGATCTTACGATAGCAGCCGATACTCGGGATCATTCGATCAGAGCCGCCACAATGAACTCGATCGCAGTCACAATGCAAGAACAAGCGGGTACCAGAGTTACAACAACAGAAGCAGCATGAGCAGACAGTCTACGGGCGGGCGCTCGATGCAGCGACGCCGAAGATAAGACACAACAATCGGAACGCGGGCTTCTGATAGCATGGGTTTTTTGCGGCGCGGACAAAAACAAATATGCGCTGGCGACGCATCGCATTCTGGCTTTCCTTTGGCACGCTCGCGCTGGTCGTGCTTGCTCTTTCGTGGCTGTGGATGGCAGACCTCGGGGTCTTCAAACCGCAGGTCGAGCACTTCGTAACCGCGAAAACCGGCCGCGAATTCTCGATCGACGGCAATTTTCATGTTGATCTCTCCCGCCACAGCTCGGTCATCGCTGAGGATGTACGTTTCCAGAATGCGGATTGGGCTGATCAGGCCGATATGGTCAACGTCGAGCGGATCGAGGTGCGGCTCGATCTCTGGTCGCTGTTCAACGGTCCGATCCTGATTGAACTGATTGACGTAGATAATGCGTCGATCTCTCTCGCTAGTCCGGAAACTGGTGATCCGAACTGGGTGCTGCCGATCGAGGAACGACCGTCGTCGGAGGAGCCCGGGCCGGGCGTCGATTTCCTGATCGAGCAAATCCATGTCGACGGGGTGCAGCTGCTGTTGGACAGCGCCGAGCGAACGCGGCCGCTGAATTTGCAGCTCAAATCGTTACGCCAGCAGCATAGGGACGACGGCCTGCTGGAGATTGACGTCGATGCATTGCTCGATGAGCGCGCCGTCAGGATTGACGGCGAACTGGGTACCTGGGACGCGCTGCTTGCGGGCGAGAATATTCAATTCGACGTTGACGTCATTCTCGATACATTCGAGATGACCGTGAATGGTCACATCGATGATCTGGCCCATCCGGTACATCCGGAAATGCGTTTCAAAGCGAAAGGCCCCGATATTGATGACCTGACGCTGTTACTCGGCCTTGGCGAGGAAGGCGGCGGGGACATCAATCTGTCAGGGTCGCTGAAAAAGGAAGCTGACGATCGGCTTGTACTTGAAGCCAATGGCAACTTCGGGCAAACGGAGATCGAGTCGCGCGGCATGGTGTCCGATCTGCAGAACCTCAGGAATATCGATTTCGAAATGCTGGCTTCGGGCCCGGACCTCGGACGCATCTTGCGATTGTTCGGGATTCACCAGGTGCGTGAGGCGCCGTTCATGATAAGCGTCGATGCAGAGACGCAGGGCAACACGTTCGTCGTCAACGAAGCGAACATGGTATTTGGTGAGGCGCAGATCGACATCGAAGGGCGGATGCCGAAATTCCCGGGCATCGATGACGCAGTTATCAGTCTGCGCATCGAAGGACCGGATATTGCCCGTTTTCGGTACCTGACGGGTCTGCCGGGCGCAGCCGAGGGTGCTTTTTCGTTGGGTTTTGCGATCGAAGCCGATGACGAGGGCGCCGAATTCGTGCGGCTGGACCTGCAGACAGCGCTCGGCGAGGCACGGGGAACCGTCAGGCTCGGCGCACCCCCGGATTTCTTGCAGAGCCAGGTTCATCTCGCGGTAAAGAGCGATAGCCTCGAACGACTTGCCGCCGCTTACGGCATCTCCGGCATACCCGATTACCCGATAGAGATCACTGTCGCGGCCGAGTACGTTGAGGGTGGAATACGCTCGATTCGCTCGCTGGATGCGACGGTGGGTCAGGTCTCTGCGACCATCGACGGATTCCTGGCACTGACGCGCGGCGTAATTGGCAGTAATGTGACTTTTTCGCTCGAGGGACCGGATCTGGCGGACCTGGTCGGTGCGTTCACCGACGCGCCGGGCATTCCGCAGCAAGCATATGATCTTCGCGGCGGCGTGCAGGTGCGGGATGATGGGTTCCGTTTACGCGAGGTAACCGGAAGCGTCGGTAGTTCATCCGTCGATATCGACGGCGTGCTGGCTACGAGGCGTGGCCTCGGCGGCACGCAGTTCGACTTCAAAGTTGCAGGTCCGGCTCTGCAGGAGATGATTGACCGAATCGGCGATCTCGAGGTCCGGCAGGGGTCCTACGAGCTTTCCGGCAGCATCGAGTTACAGCCCGACATGATACGGTTCCGCGACTTCGAGCTCGACCGTTCTTTTGGCGATTTGAAAGTTAACCTCGATCTCGGTCTGCCGGTTTCGAGAAAGTGGATGGACTTCGATGTGCGGGGCCGCGGAGTGGACGTCCGCAGCGTGCTGCGAGGGCTCGAAAGATTCGAGGCCTACGCGCAACCGTTTTCGCTGGCAGTGCGGGGCAATCTGCGGGCGGACTATTGGAGGTTTGACAGGCTCGACATCGGCGTCGGCGAAGCAAACGTTCATGCAGAGGGCGACCTGGCGTTCACAGATGCGAGAGCGGCCACCGAATTTGATTTCGATCTGACCGTGCCCAGCCTGGCAAGTCTCGGCACGCTCGATGGCCGCGGATTTAACGACCAACAAGTCTCACTTCTTGCCCATGTGGTCGGACGTGATGGCGTTCTTACGGTAGATCAGCTTGCCGCGAAATTGGGCGCAAGCGACATCAGCGGCTTCGTGCAGCTGCGGACAGGCGAAGTCCCTGATTTGGAGGTCAAGGTGTTCTCGGACTCGGTTGTTTTTGCGCCGCTACTCGAAAAGATGGATTACGAGTACGACCCGGAACCCAAGTTTGACGACGGGCGACTCATCCCGGACATTCCCATACCGTTTGATGCAATGAAGAAGATTAATGCGACTGTCGATGTCGATATCGGCGAACTGCAACGCGGCACGCTTTTCATGAAGGATATCGACCTCGAGGTATACCTCCGTGACGGAACCATGGAGATTTCAAAGGCCGCCTTCGAGGCGCGGTCCGGCGCGATGCTTGCGAAAGCAAAACTCGAGCCGGTTGGGGAATCGGGCGCGGCATCTGTCGAGTTGGTCGCGCGCAATTTAGCGCTGGGCATGGCGCAGACAAACATGGATCTCGCGATGAAGGGCGATATCGATATCAATCTCGACGCGACGGGCGCAGATTTGCGGACCTTGCTTGGCAATTCCAATGGCATGATTTTTATCAACGCCCGCGGCGGACGCGTGACGAGCAATCGTGCGTTGCAGAGACTCTACGGTGACATGTTGCAGGAGGTTCTCGGCACCATCAACCCGCTTCGAAAGTCCGAACCCTATACGGATTTCGAGTGTGTGGTGTGGCCATTGCAGATCGACGGCGGTTTGCTGACAAGCAGACCCAACGCCTTCATAAGTACCAACCAGATCCGCATGGCGGTGAGCTCTTCGGTCAATTTGGAGACTGAAGACCTGCGCGTGGTAGTCCGGACAACACCGCGACGGGCGTTGAGTATCAGCGCAGGCGAACTCGTCAATCCCTATGTACAGGTCGTTGGAACGCTTGCAGCCCCGCGCCTTGCTGTCGACGAAAAAGGCGTATTGATCTCTGGCAGCGTAGCGGTAGCCACGGGCGGACTGTCGGTACTGGCACGAGGCTTATGGGACCGGATTTCCCGTTCCGGAAATCCCTGCAAAGAGACTTCCGACAAGGCGATCGAGCAACTGACAAGCAGGTTTCCGGAATTGAGCATCGAAGGTCTCGAGCGGTTGGAGTAACCGGTAGGCAAAGACAATCGCAAGAGATTTGTTAACGGCCATCGTCGCCACAACATGTGCCTTTGGGTGAACAAAGGCGCTGGCCAGCACGAGCTTACCCTTGCACAATAGGCGCACAGTCAGATTAATGGCCACCAACCGAGTGAAATACCTGGCGACAATCGTATCCTTCTTGTTCGCGGCGCCGATCCTTGCCGGTGCCGCGTTAGTGGCACCGGCGAATGCCGGTGTTGTACAGCAGGCTTGCGTGATTCTGCTGCACGGCCTCACAAGATCACCTTCGTCGATGAAGAAGTTGGATAAGGCGCTCTCGGAGTCCGGATATCTTGTCCGCAACACTGCTTATCCTTCAACGGAGAAGCCCGTCGATGAACTTGCGTCGGAAGTGATCCCGGCGGCAGTCGAGAGCTGCAATCAAGAGGGTGATCGCCCTATTCATTTTGTCACCCATTCAATGGGGGGGATATTGATTCGCTATTTTCTGGAGACGAACGAGCTCGACAATCTGGGGCGGGTCGTCATGCTCAGCCCCCCTAATCAGGGCAGCGAGGTCATCGATAAACTTTCCGACGCGCCGGGTTTCACGGCTATTCACGGCCCTGCGGGCGTGCAACTGGGTACGGGAGAGGATGACGTTCCATCTCAACTTGGGCCGGCCAACTTCGACGTCGGGATCATTACCGGCAACCGCAGCATCAATATTTTCCTGTCCATGATGATTCCCGGCCCGGATGACGGCAAAGTGTCTATTGAGAGAGCCAAGCTCGAGGGGATGGCGGACTTCCTGGTTGTTCCGCACAGCCATCCGTTCATCATGAAAAGAAAGCTGGTCATCAGGCAGGTGTTATATTTTCTGGAGCATGGACACTTCGAGAAAGACGAACCCGGCGTGGACTAGCCAGCCGCGTTGGGCAATCGTGGTGAATGCAAAGTAAGTGAACAGGAAAGCCACAGACTCAAAAAGAGGGCAGATCCGTTTCTTTTCAGGAAAACTATCTGCCCGATTCTTAATCCTGCTCAGTATGGCAGTTGCGCTCAACGGCTGCGCCGGCACTAAGCCTGTACCGGAAAACGCGCAAGCCACATCGCCAGAAACAGTTGAGGCTGTTAATGAGCCGCGCAAGGGTTCGACAGAGGGCGGGCCGGACACAATTTCGGATGAGGCAGGCTCGGTACGACAGGCTGCCGCCGGTCGACGTGAGCCGACGGAGAATATCCAGGAGCAGGCCGAACAATCCGAGCGTCCCGATGACTCCGATTCGGACGAGGCTTTGCTTGACCGTACACAGCGCACGGTCTACGACGTCATCAACGCCACCACGCGTTGGTTTGACGGGTTCTTCGGAGAGTCGCAGCTCGATGACACGGACCGCGTCAGTAGAGGCAGGATTACAGTCGGGGGCTTTTGGGATCAGCGCGACGATTTCAGCGCCCGCGTCAATTTAAGAGCCAGGATAGCGCTACCGGCACTGGAAAATCGTACCCGGCTGATCCTGGGCCGGGGCGACACCGATGAGCTCATCGACGGCACGGAAGATCAGATTACAAAGGGACTGCCCGGGGGCTTTGATCCTGACCGGGACGACGATTGGCTGATAGGGCTTGGCTACAGCCGCTCTGGAAACCTGGCGCGCGGCTTCGACCTCGGTGTCGGTATCAAGGTATCAAGTCCCCTCGAACCCTACGTCAGATTAACGTATCGGTGGTACAGAGCCTACGGAGACAACTGGCTGTTACGCATTCGGCCGCGAGCATTCTGGCAAAAAGAACGTGGTACGGGGGTCACGCTCCAATCGGATCTTGACCGCGTTATCAACGCCAATGTGTTAGTACGCTGGGCAAATAGCCTTGCAGTCGAAGACGAAGTCGAAGGACTGGGCTGGCGTAGCGACCTCATCGCTTACCAGGGCCTCTCCAACAACAGAGCCCTTTCCTACAGCATATTCGCCCTGGGGCAGGGAGGAGCCGACGTCCAATTACAAAACTACGGACTGGAGCTACGCTACCGTCAGCGCGTAGCAAGGGAGTGGTTCTTCATTCAACTATCGACCGGTCTGTCCTGGCCGAGGGAGCTGCTCGAAGAAGCAAGGGAAAGCAACGTCGGTGTCGGCATCATGTTCGAGATGCAGTTCGGCCAGTGGTGAAAGGGCAACGTTGTTTCGAAGAAGGGTTAGCCCGGCGCCTGACCTAGAATGACTCCTTCGAAGCACGCTGTATCTCAGCTGCTCTCACTCCTTTGGCAAATGTTTCCGCGAGCACCTTGGAAAACTGGTGCGGCTTCAGCCAATACCAGGAATGGGCGGTGAGCACCGAAGCGCCGCTGGAGGCGCTACCACTGATGAAGAAACCACCGTCGGGCACGACGCGGAGACCAAGTCTGTTTTCAAGAATTTCCGGTAAATCCTCACCATCATATATGGCATAGCCCATTGCATCGCGAATATGGTTTATGTTGAGCCAGAACATCTGGTTCTGGAGCAGGTAACGCATAAAATAAAATAGCGTCTGGCCCCGATCGCCACTCAACTTCATGTCTAAAACTAATGCTGGGTTGCCATAGGTCACCAAACCCCGCAACGCGTCAGGGGGCAGACAGAAATTTTGGGTGAACTCAGGCAGGCGCTCGAGTTTCTCCCTAACAAGCTGCTGACGAAATTCATCCAGTGAATCCTGGTCGCGCATAGTCGCCGTTGCTAACCGCATCGTCAGACGGCCTTCGTTATTAATCTCCAGAACACCTGACTCCAACATCGCCCGAAGGCAAGTCTGCAACTTTGTCGCCCCCAAAACATCTTTGAATTGCTGGCTCGGTCCCATGCTCAACAATTCCTGAAGATCAACAAACGGCACCTGGTATAGCGCATAGGTCTGTATAGCCATTGCACCCGCACTATGACCGAAAAGCACAACCTCCCGGCCGAGCGCCACGCTATCCAGAATTTTTTCATGCAACCTGAGATGAACATCCCGGGCATTCTCAAAACCAGAGACCCAAAACGTATCGTGAATTCCCGCAATAAAAGCTTCCTGAACATATCTGGCGAGTGGCCCCGGTATACCGTGCTCCAGGTGCGACCAGTCAGTCATTCTTTGAACGACCGAGTAATCGTCTCCACTGATGTGCCCCCAATAAAATCGGCCGGCCTTTGGGTTAATTTTTCGTTGTCCGTCAGCCAGCAAGGATTTCTGCGCCAGCGGCTCACTGTAGAGCTCTGCCTGAACCCATGCATGCATGGTATCTATCTGTTGGTCAAAGTCTTGTTCGGCCTGAGCTTCCTCCCCGGAAGTGACGGGACGTGAACCATGCAAGTAGATGAAGTCAATGCAGTCAATCTGTGAGCAGTCGGCACTTTGTATGTCTTTCTTGAGATCATCAGGGACCTCTGGAACACTCGCACATCCCTGACTCAGAACGGCTATCGAGATTAGAAGGAGTCCAGGGAATTCTTTTTCAAACGGGTTACGTCCGATCACGTCGACTTCCCTTTTGCAGTTGCATTTCACAGGCAAACATGTGGTAGTTTCCACTGGAAAGGCGGTTTTGAAAATAAGCAGTAGTACTGACGAATTATACAATCCCTGAATCGCTAACGAGGGGTGTTCTTAGCGCGTGTTAGGCGATCGTCACATTTCAATGGGCCATATCAAACACAAAATTCTATTTAGCTTCTTGCTCATGAGCAGCATGGGCCTGGTGCATGCCCAGGAACCAGCCGACGTTCATCCTTATCTCACCGAGAAGTTTTTTGTTGATCTTGGCGTATTTTTCCCCGATCGAAGAGTAAAACTGAGCGCGCAGGGCTCAACCGGTGATTTGAATCAGCTGGTCGATTTCAATTCAGAATTCGGATTGAATGAATCAGACGAGACGTTTGCCGTCGATCTCGGTTGGCGATTCTCCGAGAAATGGGTGCTGTTAGGACAATATTTCGAATCAAGTGGTAGTTCGCGATGGACGCTTGACGAGGACATCGAGTGGAAGGATGTCGTCTTCCAGTCAGGAAGTAACGTCGCGGCCGGATTTGATTTCGCAGTCACGAGATTATTCCTCGGGCGCATGCTGGATACGAGTGATCGGCACGATGTCGGGTTGGGCGTGGGTTTTCACGTGCTCGAGACCGGCGCATTCATCGAAGGTACGATCATCGTCGGGGGAGCAGGGACCACATCTCGAAGAGAATCCACGCGCTCGGAGCAACTGCTGCCGAATATCGGTGCCTGGTACAAGTACTCCATTACACCGCGATGGGCAGTAAGGGGCCGCCTCGACTGGCTCGACGCAGATGTCGGCAGGTATGACGGAGAGATGATCAACTTCTCGTTTGGAGTCAACTACCAGATCACCGGGCATTTCGGTTTGGGTCTGAACTACAACGATTTTGAGCTGGACGTCATAGTCGACCAAACGGACTGGCGTGGTCGGTTTTTCACGGCCTACCAGGGCCTGTACCTGTACATGAGCGCGTACTGGTAACGATTGCTGCTCCAGACTTGCATACGTCGAGGCCATTGTTGACACTGGCAGTTACGACCGCCAATAAGAACAACGTCGGCCGCACATTGGAGCCAATGCAGCTGAACACCTGATGGCCCGCACTGTGGGATACGGAAAGCACCTATACAGGGCTCAAGGTTTCCGGGCTAGGATTCAGAATCTCCCGAGAGAAAATATCGGTGAGTTACCCTCGCTGAATATTTACGAATAAATACCGGAGAGACAGGGATGACCAGATCGCAATCCGTGCTGGCGGTGCTCGCAGTAGCATTACTCTCATCTGGCTGTAGCCGGCCGACGGATCCTCAGACAAGCGACAGCGAGCTCACGGCCGACGAAGCGCGCGACATCGCCAAGGATGCGTTCATCTATGGTTTCCCCATGGTCGTCAATTACAAGACCATGTACCTGTATGTGATCGACGAGACGTCACCCGATTACAAGGGAGAATTCAACGAGGTTGATTGCCAGGCACGGGTATTTACACCAGAAGACAGGGCTATTGTTACGCCTAATTCGGACACTCCGTATTGCATGTTCTGGGGTGACATGCGCAGTGAGCCACTCGTACTGACCGTGCCTGACATAGAGCCTGATCGATTTTTCCAGGTACAGCTTGTGGACCTGTACACCCATAATTTTGCTTATGTCGGTACCGTTGCCACGGGTAACCACGCCGGCAATTACTTGATCGCCGGCCCTGGCTGGGATGGAGAGACGCCGGACGGCATCATCGGCGTGGTTCGTTCCGAGACGCAAATCGTGTTTTCTATCATCAGAACACAACTTTTTGGAGCCGACGATCTTGATCGCGTGAAAGAGATCCAAAACGGTTACCAGTTCCAACCGTTGAGCGCGTTTCTTGATCAGCCAGCACCTGCAAGTGCGCTTGCCGTCAATTTCCCAGTGTGGCGCGAAGGCGCCCAGTTCGACGTTGGATTCTTCGATTACTTCGACTTCATGCTCAGTCTTGTCGAACCGGTGGCCGAGGAGAGACTACTGTTCGAGCGGTTCGCGAAAATCGGGCTCGGTACTGATGGGCCCTTCGATCTCGACGACTTTGTTCCGGATATCGCCGAAGCGCTGGCGGCCGGTATTCAGGACGGGTTCGAGGAGATCGAAGCAACGGTTGTGGAATTAGCCGGTGACCCGCTGGCGAGCGCCAAGGTCTTTGGAACCCGGGATTTCCTTCGCGAATCGGCCAGCAAGAACTATGGTTGGGACGATTTTTATTTGCTTCGCACAATAGCGGCGCACATGGGCGTGTATGGTAATTCGGGTATTGAGGCGATTTATCCAACCTATCTTGTCGACAGCGAGCGAACACCGCTGGATGCTTCACAAAACAATTATCAGATCGCGTTCGCTGCAGATGGGTTACCGCCGGTCAAGGCGTTCTGGTCATTGACAATGTACGACGGCAAGACGCAGCTTCTGATTGATAACCCAGTCGATCGCTATCTGCTCAATTCAACCATGCTCGAGCAATTTGTGAGGGGCGAGGATGATTCGCTGACGCTGTACATTCAGAAAGAGTCTCCGGGCGGCGATAAGGAGAGCAACTGGCTGCCGGCGCCGGATGGGCCGTTCTACATGGTGTTGCGCCTGTACGGACCGGAGCGCGCCGCTCTAGCGGGCGAGTGGACGCCGCCACCGGTGGTTCGACGGGATTAATCCGGCTGGAGAATAAATATGACAAACAAACACAAAAAAATAGCACTGTTAAAGACACTCCTTTTCGCCGGTATCGTCGCTTTGACGGGCTGCGGGCAGAGTCAGGACGCCGCGATCTCCGGCGACGATTCTGCCGAATCCGATCAGGCGAGTGCGGTCGCGGAACTCACCGATGCAAAGGTAGAAGAAATCGTTCGGCGCTCCTACCAGTTCGTCGCCATGTACAACGTCAATAACAAGACTGCGATGGACCCGAGCAACCCGCTCGGAACCGGCGGCTGGAACCGTGTAAAGGCGAATACAGCGCTCGCCGACCATACGGTTAAAATGATCGCAAGACCGAACAACGACACTCTTTATACAGGCGCTATGCTGGACCTTCGTAACGAGCCAATCATCCTGAAAGCGCCTCCTTTCGATTCGACCTACGTATCGCTGATGGTTACGGGCTACGACCATTACGTGAATATTCCCATGTCAACGCGGCAGGGCGATTTCTCCGATCCGTCCGAGATTCTCTTTTACACGGAAAGGACGCCTGGCTATGCCGGCGAAGCTGTTGAAGGGGTGGAAAAGATTGCGGAGATGTCGGGGGATTTTGTCAGCGCCGTCTATCGCATCATGCCGCACGCCAATGATCCTGAGCGCCTGCAGCGAAATCTCGACGCCATGCAGAATATTAAGGTTATGACGCTGTCGGAGTTCCGAACAGGAACCTCTGCAGTAGCCGGCGAACTTCCGGAGTTTCCTCCTTTCGGTCAGTCCGACTTCGACATTTTCGAGAACAACCTGCTTGAAGTCATGCAGTTCGTATTCAACCACACTACATTTGATCCCGACGACGAGATCGACCAGAAGCTTCTCGCGGTTTACGAGCCGCTCGGAATCGCACCAGGGCGGGAGTACGATCCGTCGCGTGTCGCCGAGATCGACGGTGGGAGATTTCGAGCTGTCGCCGAACGCATCGCGCCGCAGGAACTGGCGCAGGCCACCGACCCGGCGTTCATGGCTGAAAACATCACCGGGCTATTTCAACCCAAGGGGCGAATGAGCCTCGAGCGGTTGCTGTTTCAGTCGATTCTCGGGCCGATCGGCCAACCTGCGGCCGAGGCAGTATATCCATCTGTTACGACGACTGACGGTGCCCCGATGAAGGCAACGCACGACTACGTCATTCGAATGTCACCCGATGCAATGCCGCCTGCAACGGCGTTCTGGTCGGCCACGTTGTACGATTCCGACAATGGATTCTTCATGCCTAACGATCGCAAGAAATACAGCGTTGGTGAAAATGCCGGCATGAAGCTGGATACTGATGGGGGCATCGCCATCTACATCGCTGCGGAGCAACCGGAAGGCGTGCCAGATGAAAACTGGCTACCGCTCGTGCGCGGTGACTACGGAATTGACGTCATCATGCGTATTTATGCGCCGGACCTCGAGCTGTTCGCGAAATGGACGGCTCCGAAAGCAGAAATTGTCGAGTGAACGGCGACAAGGCAAGTGAGCAAGCAGCATTTTCGATGCGGCCGGCGTACATCAAGTAAGTCAACAGAGCTAGCTATCTGGCATGACGCCGTGATCGGAGGCCACTTCGAGTTGCCGTAACACATCGTTCGATAGCGTTATGAATATCCGGAAACTGTCGTCAGCGGCGAGTTTTTCATCCACCAACAGGTCGAATGCCTCGTTCTGAAGCGAGCGTATTTCATCCGATTTCTCCTGTCTCGACGCTACCGTCAACGTCTTGTCTATCGAATTTCGGATCTTGATTACGGCGGAATAAAAAGTATCGATTCGATTCTTGCGCCGCATTCGATAGATTCGCAGACCTGCGAAGACGGCGCTGAATAGCGCGATCATTATCGTGACTGCGACTTCAGCGATTCCCGAGTACCGTTCGTAGATTGAAGGAGCGTTTCTCTGTGAGTAGGCGCGAGCTCCCGGATGTACGATGAACGTGGACGATGACGGGTCGATTTCGTCGGGTATGTTGTGAAACAGGCCGGGTCGCAACGCAGCAAGCGCGGGTCGGAGGCCTAAGAGATCGCCGACGAGATCATAGACAACTGTGCTGTCGAGATCGCGCCGGGCTACAAGCATGCGGTCGACCGCGAGGGTCAATACAGGCTCGGGTGTCAATGTCCCGTAGGTACCGACGGGAATAACAAAGGGCCTGAATTGAGGATTCAGCAAGGTAGCGGCATCGATGGCCGACCCGGTTCCAATATCCGCCGGATCTCCCATGCTGCGGAGCTCGTAGTCAGGCAGGTCGCGCATGCGCTCCGGTGAGATCGGCGCGAACACCACGACGACATCCGGAGATTCCTCGATCGTCTCAACGTATGAATAATCGTCCTCGGTGAGGCCGTATCGGATGATCACCTGCTCAAACAGCAATCTTGAGGGGGTGCCAGGAGGACCGGCGAATACTCTGGCGCCGGCGATCAGGTCGCGAGTGTCGTCAGCGGGGCGCCCTTTACGATATGCGACATGGAGGACGGTAGGATACAAAGGCATCACGGTGGCGATATCCGGCCTGAATGGCATATTGTTCGTAATAATCGCGATATCGCCGCCGCCAGAAGCGAGCGCTTGCAGCACCGTCTCCTCGCCTTCGGGTGCAGGCACAAGAGTGATTCTTACAGCGGATTGGCGACCGAGGAGTTCAGCGAAGTCTTCCGCAATTTCCCGGTCGACAGGCAACTTTGGCGTGATGAGCCGCAATTCCGTCGGCGCCGGCTCGCAGGCAATTATCGCCGTGAGCGCGATCGCGAGGAGGATTGATTGGCGATGGCGCATAAGTTAGCTTGCGACCTCTAATCAAAACTATCATTCAGCACAATACGATATCCTAATACAGGATCGGATTTAAGACTAAACGGCAGAGAGCACAACATGCTTGAAATATACAAACATATCCCGGGCAATGTCATTCCCCGCAATGGGATCTGGTATCTGACTTTGGTATTGCTCCTGTTTACAGGCGCCGCCCTTGCCAAAACGGATGTGGTTACCTTCAAGAACGGCGACCGCTTGACAGGAGAAGTAAAGTCCCTCGAGCGAGGCCGGCTGCGGTTCAAGACAGAAGCGACCGACACAATAAACATCGAGTGGGATGAGGTTGCTTACCTCAGCACCGACCATAATATTCAGGTCGAGACGATTTTGGGAGCCCGCTATTTAGGGCACATAGGTCGTTCAGAGGAAAAATTTATTCTGGTCGTTGAGACTGAAGCGGGAGCGACCCAACTCAACAATATTCAAGTGGTCAGGATGACACCCATTGAAGACAAGGGTGTCAGCCGGCTCGACGGCGACATTACATTAGGCTACAACTTTACCCAGGCCAACGAAGTGGAACAACTGAACATTGGGATTGATCTGGAGTTCCGGACGGAGACCAGGATTTTGAGCGTGGATTTCGATTCTGTTCTGACCGACAGTGCAGATAACGAAGCCAACCAACGAGAGAGTCTTGACCTCAAATATACGCGGCTATTGAAGAACAGATGGTTAATCGGATCAAACATTAGCCTTAATCGCAATGATGAACTCGGCATCGATCTGCGAACGTCTATTGGCGGCGGTGGTGGTCGAATCATAGGCCAATCCGATCATAGTTCGCTGATCCTGGAGGCCGGATTGTCGGCTACCCGGGAAGAGCTCGCCGGCACCTTGCTGGTCCCGGATCCGGAACCCGAGGATAGCCTCGAAGCATACGTGACGATGAACTGGGATTGGTTCCGGTACGATACTCCCGAGCTCGATTTGTCCACCACGCTTCAGGTCATTCCAAACCTGTCCGATACGGGTAGGGTTCGTGGCGAACTGGATATCAAGCTCAAATGGGAAATGATCGAAGACCTGTTCTGGGAGCTGACTTTCTACGACAGCTACGACAGCAGGCCACCGAATCCAAGACCCATACTGAACGACGATCCGGTCAAAAACGACTACGGCATCATCACATCAGTTGGCTATAAATTCTAGATAAGATCAGGCTTGTCAGCGACCGATCAACCTGCCTTTTCGAAGCTGGGACATGATGATATCCGCTGCGCGATCGATAAGCTGACCGACGTTTTCCATGTCCGAGATTGTCGATTCAATCGCCCACATCCTGGCTTCGTCCGCCGCGTGAAACATCTCCACAGAAAGGATTACCGTGCTGGAAATCACAAGATCGCCGGGGTCGCTTAATTCTTCGTAGTCGTATCGAAACAGATCAATGGCGCGACTGGCTTCTTTTCTGGAGACTTTTGTTTCCGAAGTGCCGTCCTGCAAGGACATATCGGTGGCCTGGCTGATGACACGGGTCAGCAGGACGGCGTCAAATCCCCTGGACTGAACAGCTGCGCTGACGACAACGCGATTTATGGGCTGTCTGCCAAAGACGGTGTAGGAGGCGGTCGCCGTGGCGCCCGCTGCCTTGATGCGGGAGGCCATTACGCGTTCGAATGCGCCACGATTGTCATAGTCGCCGGCAACGCCGATGACAAGAATGTCGCTATACGACGAATCTGTATATATCGGGTTATCGAAAGTCTTCCTTAGCGTGCCGGTGCCGCCGCACGCAGTCAGAACCAGGCTTGCGGTGACGATCGAAAACGCATGAAGTATGAGTGGACGCACTTCAAACTCCTTACCTGGCAAGATTATTGTCCAGAAAGTTGCGGAACAGGGTGGCCCAGTGTTCCGCGGCAGTTTCGACAGCGCCCCAGTCGGTTGGACTGCCGTCCCCATATGCGAACTCAGGTGCCGCCGTGCTGTCTGCAGCACGGGCCAGTACCAGGCCGGTTTGCGGATCTCGAAATTCCATAAGGAAAACCAGGGCCCCTGGTTTGGCAACGTTCTGCAGCGAAATGCTGAGTTGCGGTACGTCCGCAGTCGCAGCTTTGCGGAGGTCGATCAACGACGCCTGTACGGCCATCGTACCCGGTGCCGGTTCATTGACGATTGTGTAGTGATCGAGTTTCGGCAGAAAAGCGTCACGGAATATCTGTCGCAGACGCTGCAGATCTTCATCGGACATCTGGACGTTTTGTGGAAAAAATATGCCCATTTCTTCAGCGAGCAACTGGTGATATTTCGAAAAGTCGGTACCCGTAGCGATGAACGCGGCTTCGACATTAGACGATTCGGCTACCCGGAAGCTCTGCGTGGTCGTGGTCGAACAACCGGCGATTGTGAGAATCACGGACCAGAAAACTACTGTCTTGCTGCGGATCGGCATCGCTTGTTTCCTCAGTATTTCTTACCATATGGTGGTCAGCCAGTGCTGGCAGTGTACCGCAAGGCGAGCTTCGCTCAAACGGATCAGGGACGCGGACCCATGTTCAGGCTCAGGCAGAAACATTCACAACAACATCACGAGGGACACGCACCGGTCAGCGCGGAAAAGCTGATAGCGGAACAATCTGTTCGCGCAGGAATTACTGGTGCAGCGATCACGATCATAGTCTTCAACATTCTCTGGGCATATACGGCATCGGCATCCGGAAAGTTCTTCCCGTGGATCGCGATCATTCAGGGTGTGGCCATCGGATTCGCTGTCCGGAAAACCGGTCGCGGGCTGGATTGGCGTTTTCCACTGGTCGCCGGGCTGGCAGCTTGGGCAGGTGCATTTAGCGGCAATCTGTTCATAGCCCTCACATTCACGGGGGCGCAAAATTCGGCACTTGAAGACGGCTGGTTGCAGATTCTCATGAGCTTTTATTCGAATACCGTTACTGTGATCGACGTGATTTACGCATTTTGTGCGGTTGCAGTTGCTACATTTTATTCCAAGCGGAGTCTGAACCGACATGAAGTATTTGCGCTCAGAAAACATGCGGAGGGCGGTTAGTGGCGGACGAAGAAATTCTCGTTTACGGCGATTCTATATCCGGTAATTGCTACAAGATTCAATTGCTATGTGCGCAATTGAATATTCCATATCGCTGGCAGGAGGTGGACATCCTCGGGGGCGATACACGCACACCCGAATTTCTGGCGATGAACGCCAATGGCAAAATACCACTGCTGGCGCTCCCGGATGGCCGTTATCTTCCTGAATCGAACGCGATCATATTTTACCTGGCGGAGGGATCGGCGATGGCGGGGTCGACCAGATTCTCGCGCGCGCAGGTTTTGCAATGGCTGTTTTTCGAGCAATATAGTCATGAACCGAATATCGCGACGTCGAGGTTTATCATCAAGTATCTCGGCAGCCCGCCTGAGCGGCAAACGACGCTCGAGGAGAAACGTGTCGGCGGTTACAAAGCGCTCGACGTAATGGAAGGACAGCTGACTAGCAGCACATTCATGGCGGGGCCGGAGTACAGCATCGCGGACATTGCGCTCTATGCATATACGCATACGGCAGATGAAGGAGGCTTCGATTTGACTGAATACCCCACCGTACGCGCCTGGCTGGATCGAGTAGTGGCGACACCGGGTTACGTACCGATGAAGTCGGAAAAATGACGAAGAAACTGGAATTTTTTTACGATTACGTAAGCCCGTATTCTTATCTGGCCAATAGCCAGGTAAGTGAAGCAGGCGGTTCAAAGCTCGTTTATCGTCCGATGTTCCTTGGTGCTGTCATGCAGGCGACGGGCAACCAACCGCCGGGCTCGCTCGAGGTGAAGGGACAGTATTTACGGAAGGATATCGCGCGATGGGCGGAGCTCTACGGGATCGAGTACAACCGCAACCCGAATTTTCCACTGAATACGCTCAAGGCACTCAGGCTCGCCATCGTCGCTCAGCATGACGGAATTTTTCCTGAAATTCACAGCGCGCTGTACGCGGCAATGTTCGTAAACCAGAAGGATCTTAGTGATGACAAGGTTCTCGCCGAGATCATGAATTCGGCAGGTCTGGATGAACGCGCAACATTTACGCGTATTGCGGAACAGCCGATAAAAGATGAGCTCAAAGCGAATACGGAAGAAGCTGTTGCAAGGGGTGCATTCGGGGCGCCGACATTCTTTGTCGGTAAGAAAATGTTTTTCGGCAACGACCGCTTCGATTTCATCAAAGAGGCGTTGCGCACCTAGTCTCGCCGTGGTACTGGCCAACCGGGCCTGTTAGTCTTTTCACCATGAGAATCATCGTCAAGATTGCCAAATGGTTTGCGTCAATGTTCGCGGTGCTCTTATTGACGATATTTTTCGTTCGAGCCTACGATTCGAGAAATATGCCGCCACTCGGGCCGGAGTTCCGAATCGAATTCGAACATGAATTCGATGCGTCTCAGGAAGACCAGGTCGACTGGTCCGCATATCTCGAAATTGAGAACAGGCTTGCGATCGAGCTGGACGAGGGGATTGACAGCGACACGAGGCCGGACAGTCTTCTGGACCGTTTTTCAGACGATAGTCTGATATTTCCAGACAATTACCCGAGTAATTGGAATCGTTCCTATGAAATGTCTGCGCCGTCACCGCGTGGTGTCGCGGTCCTGCTTCACGGGCTGACTGATTCGCCTTATTCGATGCGGGCGACTGCTCAAAGCCTGGTTGATGCGGGTTATAGCGTAGTCGCGCCACGCATGCCGGGCCATGGTTTTGCCGTGGGCGGGCTGTTGCAGGCTCGGTGGGAAGACTGGGTCGCCGCCGTTCGCATCGCGGTCAGGCACGCTATGAAATTGCCAGGCAGCGAGCAGAAATTGCTTCTGGCAGGCTATTCGAACGGCGGTCTTTTGGCGGTGGACTATGCGCTATATTGCGATGACATCGCTGATCTGCCCTGCCCGGACGGTCTCGTGCTCTTGTCGCCGGCCATCGCCATAACTCCACTGGCCGCCGCCGCGAACCTGCATGCTGTAATTTCGTGGATGCCGTACTTCGAGAAAACCAAATGGCAGACGATATTGCCGGAAGTCGACCCATTCAAATTTACCTCCTTCCCGATGCAGGCTGCGTGGGAGATTTATAAACTCTCGGGCCGCACCTATAAACAGCTCAGTAAAGCAGACGAGGCGGCCAGGTTGCCGCCGATACTGACGTTTCAGTCAGTTGTCGATAACACGATAAGCGCCAGAGCGATTGTCACCAATTTGTACGACAGGCTGCCGGCCAATGGCAGCGAACTGGTCGTGTACGATATCAATCGCAGCAGCACGGTCTTGCACCTGATGAAAAACCTGCCGGGAGATCCTGCGGATTATTTCAAGTCTGCGGTGCCGCTGAAGTTCGGGGTGGCGATTCTCAGGAATCGACACCGGGACGGCCGTGAAATCGATTTATTTACACTTGCAGCGGGCAATCTCGATTCGACTCTGGAGATGACCGAATACACCTGGCCTTTGGAGATTTACTCGCTATCACATATTGCTGTGCCGTTTCCAAGCGATGATCTGGTATACGGTGATGGGTCCGGACTGAGCGATGATGAACCGGGATTTGCATTTGGTGCGCTGGCTCCTCGTGGCGAGCGAGGCGTATTACGGCTGTCGCCGGCGTACTTTCTCCGTACGAGGTACAACCCGTTTTTCGATTTCCAGGAGGGCTATCTACAGGAGTGGTTAGCCCGAACATTGCACCAGTAAGCCGTGCTCTCGCTCAGTCTTTGATCGCCTGAAGGATTTTCCTCCCTCGGAAACAGACACTGTTATTCCGCTCACTCGGAAAATCCCTCAGCTATTCAAATCCTCGCGCGAACTTACATGCCAACTGGTGCAATGTTCGGGCTGGGCAAACTCTGACAGAAAAATTACGCGGGCGCGTAACTGCCGGTAATCGGCGCCGTCTTGGGAACTCGAGCCAGGTACGAGCGGGCAAGGTCCTCGATGTCCTGAACTGCGCTGTGGACGCCTACGAAGAATGGCGGGCTACGGCGTAAGAGCTTCCAGTCGCCGGACTGGAGTATGCGCACGAGGTGCTTGATGTTGTTCGTCATCGCATCCACGTACGGGTTCTGGCCGCTGTACAACACTTCTATATAACGATAAGCGCGGTTGAACTTCTTTTGAAGGCGTTCACGAGAAACCTGCTGATAAAACATGGGAGTCTTGGCGAGAAGGTCGATACCGGATTTGTATCGAACCATGTACTCGCCGGGACTCGCGTTCTCGACGGCGATACCGCCCAATACGAACTCGTTGTACAGACGATCTCTGCATTTCTCCAGGTAGCAGCGGTCGGCCATCTGCGCGATCAGGTCGGCGGTTCCGAGCAGGTGTCCGCAAATGCTGTCCCGCGGATCGTCGAGTTCGATATTGTCGAGATCAAGTTCATAGCCGGTGAAATGCACGATCATGCTGCTCACGGCGGCGTCTTTGGACATTCCGAGGTCGGGCAAGTAACGGCGCAGAAAATCCGCGCTTCGAGATACGTGATAGAGCGTAAACTCGGCGCCGTTGTGAAAATCGCTGTCACGCTCGTTGTGACGTATATAACCGGAGTCGTGAAAGAGCGAAGTGACGATCGCCATCTGCGCGCGCTGGTGGCCCAGTCGATCCGGCGGCTCAACACTTCGTTCGTATCCCACGATCAGCCGCGCTACTGCCAGAGTCATGTCCAGCGTATGCTGCATGTCGTGATACGTCGTGTCGCATCCCTTGTAGCCGGGAAACTTGCCGGTGAACAGCCGCTCGAAATCGTAGAAAGCGAGCCAGAGTTTATCGAAAGGCGCGCCGGGAAATGCCTCCGAGAACAACTCGTGCACGGCGTCGCGGACGGCGGCGGGGTTGCTGACCTGCACGGTATTCGTGACGTCGTAATCGTTACGTCTGTCCTGAGACAATGTTTTCTTCTTTTTCTTTTTTGTCGGCGGAGCAGTCATCGCAGGCAACGGCATGCGAGGGTTGTGAAAATCACTCATGCCATGCCGCGCCCCGTTCTGCTCTCAGGCGGCCGACTTTGAATCGGTTGCGCGAACCAAAATAATACACTGCAGATCATCGTCATTCAGAGGTTTTATCGACAATATGTAATATTGGCCCCACTAATATCAGATCGCAACTGGCCTGACATTTGTCAGGTGGAAAACTCTGCGATCACAGGAGCGTGATCGGAGGGCCGCTCCCAGGTACGCGGCTCCTTGTCTATGTAGCTTGCCTGGCAGGCTTCAGCCATCGCGGAACTTGCCAGAATGAGATCAATGCGAAGTCCGGCATTGCGCCTGAAGCCGGCCGCCCGATAGTCCCACCAGCTAAAGCTCTTTTCCGCCTGATCGAACTGGCGGAACACATCGTGTAAGCCCAGTTTAAGCAAGTCTCCCAGGGCCTGTCGCTCGGGTGGGCTGCAAAGGACGGCATCGCCCCATTTGACCGGGTCATAAACATCACGATCTTCGGGCGCGATATTGAAGTCACCGAGCACGACGAGGTTCGGGTGACTCTCGAGCTCCTCTTTGAGGAAACCACGCAGGGCCTCGAGCCAACGGAGCTTGTACTGGTACTTTTCTGAACCGACAGTCTGGCCGTTAGGCACATACAGATCGATGACGCGAACACCGCTTATCGTGGTCGCGAGTATGCGGCGTTGTGGGTCTTCGAAGCCTGGAAAATCGGTGACGGGATCGAGCGGCTCCTGCCGGGAGATCGTGGCAACGCCGTTGTATGTCTTTTGTCCGCTGGCTGCGGATTTGTAGCCTGCCTCGGTGAGCGCCTGCTCCGGAAACGCCTCCGTTACCTGTTTGATCTCCTGCAGAACAAGAACGTCCGGCTCATGCGCCGAAAGCCACTCCAGAACGTGGGGTAGCCGGACGTTCAGAGAATTCACGTTCCAGGTCGCGATTTTCATGCCGCCAGCCCGATGCCACTGAAACGAAGCAATGCATCCAGGCTCGGTTTGCGACCACGAAAGGCGATGAAAGCATCCATAATATCTCTGCTACCGCCGATCTCGAGAATTTCTGATCGAAATCGACTGGCGGTCTCCTGATCGAAAATGCCGGCTTCTTCGAACGCGGCAAAAGCATCGGCTGCCAGTACCTCGGCCCACTTGTAGCTGTAGTAACCGGCCGCGTAACCTCCGGCGAATATATGTGAAAAGCTGTGCGGTAGCCGGTTGTAATCCGGATGCGATATGAGAGATACCTCTTCGCGTACCGTCTTGAGAACCTCCAGCGGGTCAGTGCCTTTTTCAGGGTCGAAGGTAGCGTGCAACTGGAAATCGAAAAGCGCGAACTCGATCTGACGCAACATCGCCATGGCGGCGCCGCAATGACGGCTATCTTCGAGCTTCTGGAACAGGTCCTTGGGCAGCGGCTCGCCCGATTCGTGATGCCCCGATGCCTGAATCAGAACTTCGTAACACCACGCGAAGTTTTCCATGAACTGGCTCGGCAATTCAACGGCATCCCAGGGCACGCCGTTGAAGCCGGCAACACTCGGAAAGTCGACGCGAGTCAGGAGATGGTGAAGCATGTGGCCGAACTCGTGAAAAAGCGTGACGACGTCGTCGTGCGTCAGCAAACAGCGCCCATCCTGATCGGGCGGAGAAAAATTACAAACGAGATAACCTACAGGTAAGACATTTTCTCCTTTCAGGTTCTTTCTGACGATGCATTCATCAACCCACGCTCCGCCGCGTTTGCCACTTCGTGCGTGAAGATCGACATAGAAACCACCGATTACAGCGCCGCTCTGTTCGTGAAGCTCATAGTAAGCTACGTCGTCATTCCACTTGCGAACATCATCCTGTCTGGCGATGGAGACACCGTAGAGTTTTTCAGCCAGGCCAAACAGGCCGCTTATCACACGGGATATCGGAAAATATTGACGGAGAACTGCGTTCGATACGGCGAACTTCTGCTGCTTTAGTTTCTCCGTGTAAAAAGCGATGTCCCAGGCGGCTAATTCGTGGGAGGCTGTCTCGGCGATACTCCTGAATTCAGTTTCGGCAGTTGATCGGGCGCGCGACGCCAATTCCCTGAGGAAATCAATAACTTCTGTGATTGCAGCGGCCATCTTGGTGGCGAGGGAGTACTCGGTGTAATTGTCGAATCCGACAAGCGTAGCGGCTTTGTGCCGCAGCCGAAGAATGTTGCCGATGTTGTCACCGTTGTCGAATGATGTGTCGCTGCTTTGGTCAGATGCGCGCGTTGACCAGCCCTGATAAAACACTTGTCGTACGTCGCGGTTCTCGATGTGCGTCATTACAGCTTGATAGGTCGGGACATCTAGGGCGAGCCACCAACCGTCCACACCCTGCTTTTTCGCGTCCAGCCGCGCGCGCTCCACATTCTGCGCCGGAAGGCCTGTGAGGTCCGTTTCGTCTTCGGTATGAAAGTGCCAGCAGTCGGTGGAGTCTTGCACGTTCTGGTCGAATTTCGCCTGTACGGTGGCTAGCTCCTGCATTAGTTCGCGGAACTCTGTTTTTTTCTCTTCGGCCAGGTCTACGCCGGCAAGGCGGAAATCTCTCAACGCGTGTTCGACCAGACTGCGCTTGGCATCCGGCGCGTCGTCGGGTAGCGAGTCGGAAACTCGCTGGAAAGCCTGCTGCAATCTGCTGTTCTGTGATAATTCGGTGCTGTGCCGGGTCAGGAGTGGTAGTGATTCGTTGTATGCTTCGCGCCAGTCGGCGGCATCGAGAACGGTTTGCAGATGCCTGACGGGTGACCAGACGCGACTTAGCTCGTGATTCATTTCCTCGAGTGGCGTAACAAGCGTTTCGAAGTCCTGGAGTTTTGGATCGTCGAGGAGCGCGGCAAGCTTTCCCTGATGCTCTGATATAAGCTTCTTTAAAGCAGGCAGCACATCTTCGGGAGTGATGTCTCCGAAGCGCGGTAATGCCGACGTGTCCAGCAGGGGGTTGTTCATAGGTATTTCGATATCCTGTCAGGCGCAGGATGTTATCACAGGGAAAATTCATGCCGGGTGCAAAACAGAGATTCGACCTGATCGTTATAGGCGGCGGAAGCGGCGGCCTGGCGCACGCACAAAGGGCGGCGGAGCACGGGGCCACTGCTGCCGTATTCGAGAATGGGAGACTCGGTGGCACCTGTGTGAACGTAGGTTGCGTTCCAAAGAAGGTGATGTGGTATTCAGCCAGCCATGCACACAACGTCAGGCTTGCGGCGGATTACGGATTCGATCTGACCGTGAATGGCCACGACTGGCCCAAACTCAAGGAACGGCGCGATGCCTACGTCAACAGACTGAACAGAATTTATCAGGAGAACCTCGATAAGAGAAAGGTCTCGCTGATCACGGGAATCGCAGGTTTCGCCGACCAAAACACTGTTCGGGTGGGCGATGATGACTACCGCGCCGACAACATCGTCATCGCGACTGGCGGGCACCCGATCGTGCCGGCCATTCACGGTGCGGAGTTTGGCATTAGCTCGGACGGATTTTTCGAACTTCCGGAGCGGCCGCAGCGGGTCGCGCTCGTGGGCGCCGGCTACATTGCCGTAGAGCTGAGCGGCGTATTCGCCGCCCTGGGTTCCGACACGACCGTCCTGGTAAGAAAAGACGGTGTGCTTCGCAGTTTCGACGAAATGTTGCGTGACCAGCAACACAAATCCATGGCGCGCGACGGAATCCAGCTGGAGACCGGGGTTGTGCCCCATGCGCTCGAGAAAACCACTGACGGACTAAAACTGATTGCCGAAGACGGCCGCGAGTTCGGCTCCTTCGACAGCGTCGTCTGGGCCGTCGGCCGGGCACCAAATACGAAATCATTACATCTCGATCAAGCCGGCGTGGAAGTAGACGGATATGGCTTTGTGCCCGTCGATGACTACCAGGCTACCAACGTCGAGAATATTTTCGCTCTCGGCGACGTAACCGGTAGAGAGGCCCTGACGCCCGTCGCCATCGCCGCGGGGCGGCGTCTCGCCGATCGTTTGTACGGGGGGATGACCGAACGCCACCTCGAATATCGCGACATACCGACGGTAATTTTTGCGCACCCGCCAATCGGCACCATCGGCATGACGGAGGCCGAGGCCAGGGCCGAGTTCGGCGATGAGGTGAAAGTGTACGAGTCGAGGTTTACGCCGATGCTATACGCGCTTGGCGAACACAAGGAGCCGTCAGCCATGAAGCTGGTTACCGTCGGCTCTGAGGAAAAAGTCATTGGTTGTCACGTCGTCGGCGACGGTGCAGATGAAATGATGCAGGGCTTTTCGGTCGCAGTGCGCATGGGCGCAACGAAGAAAGACTTCGACGACACGGTTGCGATACATCCGACCAGCGCGGAAGAGTTCGTAACTATGCGGTAATCGTCATCTGTTTCAGGACCTTTTCCGTGTCAGGCCTCACGCCGCGCCACAGAAGGAAAGATTCTGCGGCCTGTTCGACCAGCATTCCCCAGCCCATCACCGAGTTTGCCGCGCCCTGCTCCGCTGCCCAACTGCTGAACGGTGTGGGCTGCAGGCCGTACGACAAGTCGTAGCAGAATGTCTCGTCATTTATCGCCGATTCCGGGTAAGGCGGCACTTCGCCTTTGACACCGGCAGATGTGGCGTTAATGACAAAATCGTAAGACGACATATGCTGCAAATCTTCGAAACGGAGAGCGCTCACAGGGCCCGTTGCAGAGAATATTTCAGCCAGAATCCTGGCTTTCGGTAATGTGCGATTGGCGATCGTTATCGACTCTGGCTCAGCATCAAGCAACGGCGTGATGATGCCGCGTGTTGCGCCACCGGCGCCGAGAATCAGTATGTTCGAACCGGTCAGGTCGAGCTCAAGATTCACGAGAAGATCGCGCATCAGGCCGATGCCATCGGTATTGTCGCCGACGACATCGTCATCCCGAAACACCAGAGTATTGACAGCGCCCGCGCTACTCGCGCGCGTACTGAGATGATCGACGAGACGGGTCACTTCCGCTTTGTGCGGGACTGTAATATTCAGTCCTTTGCCGCCCTTGCGCCGAAATCGTTTGATCGCGCTCTCGAGTTTGCTGGGCGCGACCTCTAGCAATTCGTACTCCAGGTTCTGGTTGGTCTGCAGTGCAAACAAACGGTGAATTGCCGGAGAACGGCTGTGCGAGACCGGATAGCCCATGATGCCGTAACGATCAGCTGGCGGGGGCTTTCCTTCCATGCCGGCAGTGTATACCTATTCGACCAGCCAGCGAGCGGCGACCAGCGCAAAATAACTCAGTATCGCGCTGGCACCCGCGCGCTTCATGCAAAGCAAGGATTCGAGAACAGCGGTGCGTTCGTCGAGCCAGCCGTTGTCGCTCGCGGCTTTTAACATCGCGTATTCTCCACTGACCTGATAGGCGAACGTCGGAACGCCGAACTCGTCCCGAACTCTCCTGATGACATCCAGATATGGCATGGCGGGTTTTATCATGATCAGATCCGCGCCCTCGGTAATATCCAGTCCGACTTCTCTCAGTGCCTCGTCACTGTTGGAAGGATCCATTTGATAGTTTTTCTTGTCGCCACCCGCGAGGTTCTCACCTGATCCTACTGCATCGCGAAACGGGCCGTAGAAGCAGGAGGCGTACTTGGCGGCGTAAGCGAGAATCAGCGTGTTGTGAAAACCCTCGCATTCAAGCTCGTTTCGAATCGCGCCAATGCGCCCGTCCATCATGTCGGACGGTGCGACGATGTCTGCTCCCGCCTTTGCAAGCGAGACCGCCTGGTTGACGAGCATTGCAATGGTCTCGTCATTCAGAACATATCCGCTTTCATCAATGATGCCGTCCTGCCCGTGCGTGGTATAGGGATCGAGCGCGACATCGCTTACCACAATCAGTTCGGGATGTTTTTCCTTGATGGCTGTAATAGTCCGTTGCACGAGGCCGGCCGGATTTGCGGATTCTTCGCCCCTGAGGCTCTTCAGATCGGCGTCAATGACCGGAAACAGGGCGACCGCAGGAATCCCGAGCGACAGCGCATCGCCGGCCTCCTTCAATATTCCGTCGATGCTACGTCGCTCGATGCCCGGCATGGAGGGCACGGGCTCCGAGCGATTCTTGCCGTCCAGCACGAACATCGGATAGATCAGGTCAGAGGGGCTGAGCGCGGACTCGGCAACCAGGCGCCGCAATGCTGCACTGCGGCGTAAGCGCCTGAGCCTTGTCGAAGGGAACTGACCGTGCGTTGATCTACTCATACCAGTATCGCAATTATCGGTAATACTTGGATTTTCCCTGTATTTCGGTAGGGTTTCTACGTCTGAACCACAAAAATCCCGACCCAGAGTAATAATTAACCAAAAAAACAGGTCATCTCGTATGAATAGCAGTAATTCGGATCTTCATCGCCGGCAGAGGTTCGATCGCCTTGTGAGCGTATGGCACCGGGATATGTATCGCTACGCGGCCTGGCTCAGCCGGGATCCGGCGATTGCCGAGGACGTCGTTCAGGAAGCAATGCTCCGGGCCTGGAAGTCGCTGGATGCACTCCGGGAAGATGATGCGGCCAAGCAGTGGGTTTTGACCATTGTCCGCCGCGAGAATGCGAGGTACTTCGAACGCAAGCGGCTAGAGACGGTGGACATTGACAATCTGACCCCCTCTCAGTCGGCAATGCTTGCGGAGAGTTCCGACACTGACCTCGATGACGTAAGAGAGGCTATTTACAGACTGGACGACGACTACCGCGAGCCACTCGTCCTGCAGGTCCTGATGGGACACTCGACGAAAGAGATCGCGGAAATGATGGACATCAAGCCAGGCGCCGTTTTAACCAGACTGCACCGGGCGCGAATCAAGCTGAAGCAGGAAATCAGCGAAGAGGCGGCAACATGAACGCCGCGGGAACGAGCATGAATTGCGAACAGTACAGAGAAGCAATAGCAGCAGACCCGTCGGAATCCTTCGACGGTGGTGCTATGCACTCGGCTGAATGCTCTCCCTGCAGCAAGTTCAAGGCGGAAATGCGGGCGCTTGATGAAAGGATTTCGGCAGCGATGAAAATCGAAGTGCCTGATCTGTCCATGCCGGAATTTCCGTCTGTCGCGAGCGAAGAAAAGGTCGTGGACCTTTCATCGCGCCGACCGATCAGATGGACGACGCCCGCATGGGTCGGGCTTGCGGCAAGCGTTGTATTGGCAACAGTGATCGGCGTGCGGTTTACCGATACGCACGTTTCGCACGACATAGACGGATCCCTGGCGAAACAAGTCGTAGCACACCTTGATTTTGAGCCGAATTCGCTTCGGGTTACCGACGTCGCCGTGAGCGACGAGTCGCTTTACTCGGTTGTCCGGCCGGCTATCGCAAGCATGGATCGTAACTTGGGCCTGATCAGCTACGCTATGAGCTGCACGATCAACGGCCGTGAAGTTCCACACCTTGTTATGCAGGGTGAAAAGGGACCCGTGACAATTCTGTTGATGCCCCATGAAATGATTGACATGCCAATTCAACTCGATGGAGAAAGTATCGAGGGCATAATTCTTCCGGTCGGTGAGGGCAGCATCGCAATAATCGGCGAACGCGGTGAACAGATCGATCAGCTTAAGACAAGAGTTAGAAAGAACGTGAAGTGGAGTATTTAGGAGGAAGGTGTCAGGTAAGTTTCCTTTTTCCTTTCGGGGGTGTCACTAATTTAAACCTGACACCTTTTAATTTTACCAGAGGCAGGAGATAGAAATGTCTAAGAAGCAAGTAGTAAAGCCGATTGCACTCGCAGTTGGAATCGCATTGGCTGGATCGTTTGCGGCAGTTGAAGCCGCGCAGGCCGACACAGGCGCGAGCCCGTTCGCCATGACTACGCTTAGCGTTGCTTACATGCGCGGAGAGGGCGAAGGCAGCTGTGGTGGCGATAAAGGCGGCGACGAAGCTGAAGGCAGCTGTGGCGGAGACAAGGAAGGTGAAGGCAGCTGCGGCGGCGATAAGGCTGAAGGCGAAGGTAAAGACGCCGAAGGCAGTTGTGGCGGTGATAAAGAAGCCGAAGGCAGCTGTGGCGGCGATAAAGACGCCGAGGGCAGTTGCGGTGGCGACAAAGCCGAAAGCGAAGACAAAGGCGAGGAAGGCAAATGTGGTGAAGGCAAGTGCGGAGGCTCGATCTAATACCCCTAAACTTGTTGGAGTACGTTGAAAGAAAGGCTCGCGGGGAACCGCGGGCCTTTTTTTGATTCACTGAAGATTAATTCGCAGCGATCGCCACTGTCTTAGCTCCGCTGTGGGCGAATTGGAGCCTTTTTTTACCCAAAAGGCCAAAATAGCCAGTGGGGACCGACCACATTTTGGCCTATCATCTCAGTGAAAAGATAAGGGGACGGACCCCTTTTTTACTACCATTCCGAGCTTGATGATGGCCGCATGAAAAAGGGGTCCGTCCCCAATTGCTAATTCCATATCAAAGAGGAACTGCGAATGACCAAGAGGACAAGCCGATGTGCCTGGGCGGGTGAAGCCAGTCTGCCTTACATCGAATATCACGACAAGGAGTGGGGAATACCTGTCTGGGATGACAGGACGCAATTCGAGTTTCTGATACTCGAGGGCGCACAGGCGGGTCTGAGTTGGTCGACCATTCTTAACAAGCGTGACGGCTATCGAAAGAACTTCGCAGATTTCGATGTCGAGAAGGTCGCGCGATTTACGAACAAGAGAGTGGAAAAAATTCTGCAGGACCCGGGTATCGTGCGAAACAAGCTAAAGGTGAATTCGGCTGTTACGAACGCAAAAGCATTTCTCGACGTTCAGGAGGAATACGATGGCTTTTGTAATTACATATGGCAATTTGTAGACGGCAAACCAAAGCAAAACAAGTTTCGAAAAGACTCAGATATTCCGGCGACGTCCAGGGAATCGGATGAGATGAGCAAAGATCTCAAGAAGCGCGGCTTCAAATTCGTCGGAAGCACGATCATGTACGCTCACATGCAGGCGACCGGGATGGTAAACGATCATGTGATCAGCTGTTTTCGCTACAAGCCCTGCGCGGCATTGGCGAAGGGAAAATAGACCGGGGACGCGCTCAGAGCTTTGTTGTTCTAGTTGTAGCAGAGAAACTGGATTTTTCGAAGCGCGCGGTCCATCGCCTCGTCCGATTCGGCGTTAATGAACTCGTTCTTGACGGCCGTGCACTCTGCCGCTTCCTCCTGCAACTCTTCTACAATGGCAGGCTCTGTCATCATGGCCTGTGATTGCGGTGTACAGGCTGATACCGTAGTGCGCCTGATATTCGCCGTGCCGCCAGCTTCTTCAACAATCACACAGTCGTCAATTCGGATCTCAGTCTGCTCTGTCGCAATCTGGACGGACGTTCCCTCGTTAGTCGTTACAGTATAAAGGCGACCTTCGTTGCGCTTCGACGAAGCGGCAGCGCCACCTACTACGGCGCCAATTAACGCGTTTCGGCTTCTGCGGCTGGAGCCCTTACTGGATTTCGTCAGTGCAGCACCGAAGGCACCGCCGACAAGGGCACCCTTGATCGCGTCGTTATTGTTGAGATCAACCACTCGCATGCCGGTGACGATGCCGGTACGGATAGTGGCGGACTGGCCGGCCCGTTGCGCCACGGTGTCAGTAGCCACGATTGTGAGGCAAAGGGCGGTCAGGGCCGCGGTGCAGAATAATCTACTCAAAGTATTCTCCAGTTTATGGGCGTCATAGCAGTTTCGGCAGGACTCCAGTTTATGCCACGGTCAGTAGCCAGAATACAAGCCCCTATCTTGCACTCACCCCGTTTTCAGCGGAAGATGATTAACGCGCATCCCGCAAATAAACACAAGAAAGGGAGGTTGAAATGTCTGAGGAATCTGGCGGCGGAACGCCGCGCTCATTTTTGATAATCGGCATCATTGCACTTGTCTGGAACCTGTTCGGGGTCATGTCGTACATGATGCATGTCAAGATGAGCCCCGAGACACTGGCACAGATGGCGGAAGCAGAGAGGGTTCTGCTCGAGTCGTCACCGGCATGGGCCACTGGCGCTTTTGCCATTGCGGTCTTCGGTGGCTTACTTGCCAGCGTAGGACTGTTGCTGAAAAAGGCCTGGGCTGCGCCATTATTCCTGGTATCGCTGCTTGCGGTCATTGTGCAGTTCGGTCATTGGCTGTTCCTGACCAACGCCATGGAGGTATACGGCACGGAGGCTGTTTTCATGCCCCTGCTGGTGACTGCGATAGCGGTATTTCTGCTTTGGTACTCTCGGGACGCCAAGAGTAAGGGCTGGTTAAGCTAGAAAATTCAAAGGCTTAATCGGCGACAAGGCATGCGTCTGTAAGCATAATCCCGTATTGCTATCGCAAATGAGAATGGTTATCATTTGCGATCAAAGGATAGCACTGGGATTCAGGCGACTGTACGCTATGACACTTACATCATTACAACGCGGCCAGAAGGGCGTTATTCGAGCAATCGATACAACCGATCCCACAGTGCAAAGGCTCATGGTGCTGGGGCTCGTCGAGGGCGCGGAAGTAGAGTATTCCAGTGCGGCAATTGGCGGAGACCCACTGGAATTCCGGCTGTTCGGTAGCGCGATTTCACTTCGTAAAGAACACGCCCGACATTTTACCGTGTCGCCGCTCCCTGACGGTGGCTAGCCCTGGCGTAAGCCGTGTCCCAGTTGATCAGATAACCGTTAGCCGGCGGCCGTCCGCCAGCATCGCGGTTGTCGGCAACCCCAATTCCGGAAAAAGCACGCTCTTCAATCGTCTGACCGGCCTGCGCCAGCGCACCGCAAACTATCCGGGCGCAACGGTCGAAAAACACGTTGGTACCGCGAATCTCGGCAAGGTCGTGCTGGAGCTGATCGACCTCCCCGGCACCTTTTCCCTGAGCGCCCATTCGATGGAAGAGCGCATCGCAGTCGACGTTGTCCTCGGCAGAATGCCGGGCACGAACCCCCCGGCTGGCATCCTCGCGGTCGTCGACATGACGAACCTCTATCAGGGCCTATTCCTCGTGCAGCAACTCATGGAACTGGAGCTGCCGATGGTTGTTGCGTTGACGATGTCGGATGCGGCAAGTGCAAGCGGGCTCCGTGTCGATATCGATTCCCTGCAAGCAAGACTTGGCGGTGCTGTCGTTTGCCCTGTCGTAGCGACAACAGGGCAGGGAATGAATGCGCTTAGAGAAGCATTGGCGGCGCTCCCTGAATCGCCCATGCCGGACCTGCCGGTATTCTGGCCCGAATTGAATGAAGCAGCAGAAAAGCTGGCTGGTGAATCGAAAGTTGCAATGCGCCGCATAGAGATAGAAAGGGAGCTCATCGATGGTAGCGACGAGAAGCTGGCTGAAATTCGTCGCGAACTATTCGGCGACGAGCCGCCGCTGGCGAAGGAGGCCCGCTATCGCTACCGGTGGGTTCGCGAGGTTCTGAGGGGGGCGCAGCAAAAAGCACCGCTGCCTTCGACATGGGGCGCTCATGTCATCGCCTGGCTCAACCGTCCGGTGCCGGGAACAATCGGACTGCTCCTGGTTATGGCTACTGTCTTTCAGGCTGTATTTGCGTGGGCGACGCCCGTGATGGATATGATCGATGCAGGTACCGCTACGCTGGGTTTTTTGATTGCGTCACAGCTGCCTGAAGGAGCGATAACCAGTCTGCTCTCGGATGGTATCGTTGCCGGCGTTGGTAGTGTAATCATTTTCCTGCCGCAGATAATGATCCTTTTCCTGTTCATTATTTTGCTCGAGGACTCCGGTTACCTTGCGCGAGCCGCATATTTGATGGACAGAGTGATGCGTTCAGTGGGATTGTCCGGGCAGTCAATAATTCCAATGATTTCGAGCTTCGCCTGCGCCGTCCCGGGCATCATGGCGACCAGGGTGATTCCGAATCGCCGGGACAGAATCGCAACGATGCTCGCGGCGCCGTTCATGACCTGCTCGGCGAGGCTTCCCGTTTATGCATTGCTCATCGCGGCGTTCGTGCCTGCCGAATCTATCGGCTGGTTGAATCTGCAGGGACTCGTGTTGCTGGGCCTCTATGTTCTCGGCATCGTTGCCGGCGTGTTGACAGCCTTGCTACTCAAAGTCACGGCGTTGCGCGGTCCAAAGCCGCCTTTTGTGTTGATGCTGCCCGAGTTTCGCAAACCGAATCTGCGCACGGTGCTGTTGCAGCTTTGGGGCAGGGTAAGGGTGTTTCTGCGGCGGGCCGGCACGGTTATTTTCACGGTCGCCGTCATCGTCTGGGCGCTAGCCTACTACCCGAGATCGGATACTGTTGCTTCGGAGCTGGCCGGGGAGCGGGCGCTGGCCGAAGCCACGCTGACGGGCGATGCACTCGGCGAGACGCTGCAACGACTCGAGCATCAGGCGGCGGCAGATCAGCTCGCACAAAGCTGGCTCGGCAGGGCAGGACACGTCGTCGAGCCGGTGTTCAAGCCGCTGGGTTGGGACTGGAAGATCTCGGCCGCGGTTATTGCGGGATTTCCTGCACGTGAGGTTGTGATCGCCGTTTTGGGAACCGTCTATGCGGTTGGCGATGAAGCGGATGAAGCGACTCTTGCACAAAGACTAAAGTTGGCGACGTGGCCCGACGGTACGGCCGTGTTTACGCTGCCGATGGTATTCGGATTGCTGATCTTCTACGCCTGTTGTCTGCAATGCGCGGCGACGCTGGCGGTTATACAACGCGAGACAAACAGCTGGCGGTGGCCAGTGTTTGCGTGGTTCTACATGAGCACGATCGGCTACGTTGGCGCGCTGCTCGTCTATCAGCTAGGAAGCGGCTGATAGACGAGGGCGGCATACGGTCACAGAGAAGACTATTCTCCCGGCCCGGGTTCGACCGATATCGCTACTGCTTCGGTCATCGTGATTACGACCAGGTCCCCAACTTCCGCTCTTCTCAGATTGTCCGGATTTCTTGCGACATATTCATTAACGTCGCCGTCCGGCCCCTTCAGTTTGAAGGTGTTCTTCTCCAGGTTTATTTCCTCGACCGTTGCAGTCACGATCTGAGTATCCATGATCGCGCCTGCTGGCATTTCGCCCTTTTCGGACCGAGCCATTGCCGTAAGTTCGCCAGACCCCGGCTCCATGCCTTCGTTTGCCATAACTTCGATCGACAGGGACTCCACGTATTCGGCATTGACGATGTCGCCTACGTTTACCTGGTCCAGATTTCGGGCTTCGTCACTGGCTGTGAAGGTAACTGTCTCGTCCTCCCCCAGGTTGAGCGTGACTTCCCGGGTTTCGTGGTTGATGGCCTCGACTACTGCGTTGACAGTCGTTGTCTGGCTTGCGAAAAACGAGGGTTTTTCCACCGCGACCTGCTTTTCGCCGGCCCAGGTAAGGGTGCCAGCCAAGACGAGAACAACGATGGGAATGCATTTCATCTTATTCATTATAAGCTTCCAAAAATGGATTCAGATCAGAGTCTACATAACAGGCGTAGCAGTGGCAATGATCATTCACGACTGTAAACGACAGGGATAATGCGCGAAAATCGGGCTCTGGGGGTTCCGTGCCTATGAAACATATCTGTCAACGTTGTTTTACGACATTTGTAATGACTGCAATGTTCGGCGGCTGCGTCTTTTCCACGTTGGAGGAAGACCTCGAAAAGCTGGACAAGATTGCCCATTTGTTCGCGGGTACGGTGTCCGCGGAAGGAACTGAAGCCAACGCTGTTGTAGTTTTGGCCTTGCACGATCGTCAGGGCAATAGCGTTGCGAAATTGCACATAATGTCCGGGCCCGGGCAATTCGAGATCAGATCAGACCCCACGCCAATGTTTTTCTTTGCGTTCGAAGACCTGAACAAGGATCTGAAATATCAAGTGGATGAGCCTTATGGGTGGGCGGCAGATGGTCGAGCGCTGGATGCATCAAAGGAAGATACCGACAACATCAAAATTACGATTAGTCTTGCCACGCCCGAACAACCGGCGATCCCGGAGCAGCGTGTTGATGTACGGGTTGAAAGTTACATGGACAACAACCAGAGATTCAATGTCGGAACCATCTCGTCTCTGGACAATTCGTGGTTCTCAGCAGAGCAGGGGACAAAAGGCTTGTGGGAGCCCTATGGCTTTATCGAGGATGGAGGAACCGGCGTACATTTCCTTCAACCATACGACCCAGGCAAGATTCCCGTATTGTTTGTACCGGGTATCGACGATACGCCACGAAGATTCGCAGCTATCATCGAACGACTGGATCAGTCGAAATATCAGGCGTGGGTGTTCAGCTATCCTTCCGGTTTGCGACTTACCTGGCTCGCAAACGGTATGTACCAGTTCTTCGAAATGCTGCATCGACGATATCGCTTCGATGAATTGCACGTCGTCGCACACAGTATGGGTGGCCTGGTTTCGAGGGGTGGCCTCAACTTGTGTGTGCAACATGGCAGCTGCAAATATCTGCGCTCTTACACTACACTCTCTACGCCCTGGAACGGGGTGGCTTCAGCCCAATCCGGCGTAAAGTGGGCGCCCACGGTAGTGCCGGTCTGGCGTGATCTGGATCCGGACAGTCAATACGTAACCACATTGTTCGATACGCCGTTACCGAACGGACTGCCGCATAATCTGTTATTCGGCTTTCGACAAAACAGTATTTTTGGTTCAGAAAGCAGTGACGGTGTAATCAAACTGACCAGCCAGTTGCGTCCCGCCGCACAGGAACAAGCGCAGATGATTCGTGGCTATGACGAGGATCACGTGAGCATCTTAAGCAGCGAGACCGTCATCAACAAAGTGCACGCGATCCTGGCGGAGTCATCGCAATAGTCAGGGCTTCCCGGGAACCAGCGCGACGACTCTGACCGGCCCACCGGAGCCCCCTTCGATTTTCATCGGCAATGCAAATACCAATGCGCCGGTCGGGGGCAGCTTGTCCAGATTCGTCAGATTCTCGAGATTGCTGACATTATTTGCTGCGGCAATGCGATGTACGACGAATTCCTCCGAAGTTCCAAAGTCGGTTGACGCAGTATCGACACCGAGAATCACAACTTTTCTCTCTTCAACCAGGAGGCGCGCGGCATCTTCGCCGTAGGACGGGAATACGAGATCGTTGACCTCGCCCGGCGTGTCGTCTCCCAAATAGGCTTTCGCGTCCGGCCAATATTTGCTCCAGCCAGTACGTAGCAGGACTATCGTTCCCGGCTCGATACGGCCGTATTGATCCTCAAACAACCGTACATCATCGACGCTGAGCAGATAATCTCGATCAGTGGCGGATTTTGCGGTCACGTCAATTACAACAGCCTGAGCGATCAGGTTGTGCAGAGGAACCTCGTTGGTCGGCAGGCCATCTTTTGCAAAGTGCAACGGTGCGTCCAGGTGTGTGCCGCCGTGCTCCGGCGTGCATATCGAGAATGCGGAATAGAACCCGCCACCCTCAGTCTCCCCGAACGAGATCACCGTCTTTTCGAATCTGGAAGGCGCCGTCGGCCAATACAAAGTATCGGCACCATAGGAATGACTTAGATCGACAAGGTGGTACTCGCTAATGTCCACGGCCAAAGCCGGCAACGATAAAAACAGGCCGGTGAGAGTAAACACGATTCGATTGGGCATGCTGCGTCCCCTTGTCTGCTAGTTGGAGCGTACGACACTGCGATCGTATTGTCCGTTTTGCTCGAAGGCAGAGGCAAGTACTTAGTCAAGTAACCCAGGCATGTCGAAACCCGATTGACGAAGTTCGTTGACGAGGTTGGCGCTATTTTGCCTGGACAAGGAGACCAGGGGCGGGCGAACGATGTTCCACTGCGGATCCTGGCCGAAGTCGGCCATGATCGCCTTTATGGCAGGAATCATCGGGTATTGCTCAACGATGCTGCGTACTTCAATCAGTTTTTTCTGCATGTCGCCGGCGTCACTCGATTCCCAATTGATAGTCAGTTGATGGATTGCGGCGGGATTGACGTTGGCGGTGCCGGAGATGCAACCAGCCCCACCTGCACGCAGGTTTTGCAGTAGATGAGATTCGCTTCCCACGAAGACCCTGAAATCATCCAGACGGAGTTGAATGAACGATTCGGTGTTGCTCCAGTCGCCGGAACTGTCCTTGATACCGACGACGGTTTTGGGAAAAGCTTTCGCAAGGCGCTCGATCAGCGACGGCGAGAAACCGACATGCGCGATCAAAGGAAAGTGGTAGAGATATATTCGAAGATCACTGCTGCCGACACGGTCGATAACTTCCGAAAAACTCGCATACAGGCCGTCGTCGCTCACCTCTTTGTAATAGAAAGGCGGCAGCATCAGTGCCCCGGCGCAGCCAAGCTTGGCAGCATGTTTCGTTAGCTTGACGGTATCGGTTAAGGCGCAATGACCGGTGCCGGGCATCAGGCGCGATACATCGATACCGGCATCGACGAGATAATCCAGCAGGAATATTTTTTCCTCGACCGCCAGGGAGTTGGCTTCGCTGTTAGTGCCGAACGCAGCAAGACCGACATTGTGATCCAAAAGCCAGCGGCAATGATTGGCTAATTTTTCGGGATCGGGACTGAGGTCGTCCTTGAAGGGTGTGACGACCGGAGATAACACTCCCGAGAGTCGTTCAGGGGCCACCATCAATTACGAATCGTGATAATGGTGATCGCGACAAGACCTTGCGGCGTGTTGTGAGAAACGGCACCGAGGTAGATCGAATTCGACTCCAGGTTGTTCCAGCCTACGTCCACATTCGCGGTGGTTCCTGCGTTGACGAAACCCGGCCCGGACGCAGTCATATTTCCCTGGTCGTCAATAAGGCCGATTGCCCAGGCGAGCAGCTGGTAATTTGCGCCAGGACCACCTGCAACGTTGTCGGTCTCGAATCCATGAATCAACACTGCATAACGGCCGGCGCCGGGCAGCGTGACGTTGAACTGCTCGCGTGATGTCGGCTCGCCGCTCTGGCCAATCTTCGTACAGTTAACGTTATCCGGGCAGTAGTAAATGAACATGTCGAGATCATCGTCGCCGTCAGTCAGTTCGTCGAACATCTCGAACCGGAGATAGAGTTGATCGGCAGGGACGTCAATCAGATGTGCCGTTACGCCATTGGTTGAGCGGAAAGTGAATGTCTTCGTCGGATCTTCATCGACGAAGCCATTGACGATCAGCGGTTTGCGAAGCCCGTGAACGCCGGGCGAATACGAGCCCGTATAGCCGAACTCTACGGGGAAGCTGATATTACCGGTGCCACCAAAAGAGGTAACTTCGGCCGGCGCGGTAACTGATACTGGCTTGACGCCAAGTACGCTTCGTACTTCGTGATTGCTGCTCGACCAGGTAAGACTTCCGAAGCGCCAGAGGTCGAGTGGTCCGCTTATGTAAGTAAATGTGACATCGAAAGTCGCAGACTGTCCCGGCCCGATCGTCAGGTTCGTCGGAACGACGTCGACGGTCATCTCGGGCGGTGCAACGACACTGACGACATAGGTCTCTGCTTCGTCGCCAACATTTGTGACGCGGCGCGTAACTGTCTGACTATTAGCAAGTTGCGAGACAGCGATCGATGGCTGGTTCAGATCCTCGGCGGCGAATGATAGTCCGCCGGCGGCCAGTTGGTCGCAGCGCGTCTGTTCGACTGCGGGTGAAGTGGTGCCGCAGGCAAAAGCGTCGTACTCGTCATCGGTGACGTCATAGACGAGGCCGGGGTCGTTTGCCGTGTTTGGATCGATATGGCCACTACCGAAATCGAAAGGGTTGGCAGGTGTCGTCCCGTCTTGCTGGTTGATGTCCTGGCGCGCCGTTGTCATAAGTGCTGACTTGATTGTGGCCGGACTCCACTCGGGGTGTGCCTGTCGCAGTAGCGCCGCAACGCCTGCTACATGAGGTGTCGCCATCGATGTGCCTGTGAGATAGGCAAAGTTCTCTCCTGCAACGGAATTTGCGGCGTCAGGCGTGAATCCGGCAAGAATATTTATTCCGGGGGCGGTTACGTCAGGTTTGAGAATATCCTGAACCAGTGCAGGACCTCGGGCCGAGAACGAGCCCATAATATTGCCGGTTTCGTTTTCGGTCAGGAAAAATCCTTTGTCCAGCACAAGATTGACAGTCTGATCCACGTTGATCTCGTCGAGGATCAGGTTGCCGTCGGCCTGACCGATCATCAGCGCAGGAATATTTGATAATCCCGAGGCGCCGGTCATGACGATGGGTTTGCCGGCAATGTTGAAAACCAGCACCGCAACGGCACCCGCGTCGTCCGCGTTGGCGATCTTGGCTTCAAAGCTACAACCACCGCGCTGAATGTAGGCTATGTTGCCGGATACATCATTACCATTGACGAGTGGCTCGCAAGCATCGAATGTCGTACCGGCGCTGCCGTCATCGAGCGTGTCATCGCCATCGTCGACGAGGATGAGTCGACCTTCGATTGGATCGTTGTCGATCAATCGAGGAGTAAAGCTGGCTTCTTTGACCGCGTATTTGCCGGCGACTGCGGGCGGGGACAGAACCTCAAGAGCTTCTTCGAATCGCTGTCCATCGCGGCTGGACGCGGCGGATGTGATGACCCACGGTGCGCCGGCGGGGGAGCCGATGGTTCCAAGATTCGGACCCTCATTGCCGGCAGCGACGACGGCGAGGATGCCCGCCTTCGCCGCAGCCATCAGTGCGATGTCATCGGGCGCGGTGGCATTTCGCAGACTGCTGCCGACGGAGTAGTTGATGATGTGTACGCCGTCGGCCACTGCCGTGTCGATCGCGTTCGCGAGATCCGATGTATTGCAGCTCGCGCGCAGGTCGCCCGGGCGCAGCCAGCATGCCTTATAGGTGGCGATTCTTGCGCGAGGAGCCATTCCCTGGACCGGGCCGAGAAGGGTGCCGAATATGGAAGCATTGACGCGATTGCCCGCGACAGTCGTTGCAGTATGTGTGCCGTGACCATCAGTATCGCGGGCGGATATAATTTCGCCGCTGTCAATCGGTCCACTGGACTGCGCGCCATCAACAAAGTAGCGTGCGCCGATCAATTTGTTGTTACACGCAGTCTCTTCGAATTGCACCCCCGACTGACATACGCCGTTCCAGTCTTCAGGCGGGTCGTACAGGAGCACGTCTTCCTGTTTTTTATAGACCTTGCAGAGCCAAAGTCCCAGTAATGTATTTTCTGCGAAAGACGATCGGCACAGGCTCGGCCGATCGGCTTCACGCGTATCGTCAAGAGCCGGGTGCTCCGGCGTTATACCGCTATCGATCACGGCGACAATGACACCATCTCCATCCAGGCCGGGAGTGCCGCGCAGACCGACTGTCGGTTCAAAAAGACCCAGGAATTCCGGGCTGAAGTTGGTCGCCAATGGACGGATCTCGTCCTCCCACACCGTCAGGACTTCCTCGAAGTTCTCGAGTTTGTGTGCCTGTGTCTCGGTCATTCGAGCAGCGAACCCGTTCAGCGAGTAACGGTAGCTGTATATCTGCTCCACATCGGAACCGGCTCGCGCAATAACCCTGTCTTGCAGCGCACCGAGTTCCGCCGTGTAGGATCGGACGGCAGCGTTGAATTTATCGAAAGAGGCTGGTGCTGCCGGTAAAGTTTTGCCGGAAAAGGACTTGCCAGGGCCGGCGAAACGCTCGGCGGCCGCAGGGGTTCTCAACTGAACGATATAGACTTTGCTCCCCGCGCCGGAGTCGTCGGTACCCGCCAGACGGATGCCCGATGCATTCCCGCCTTCACGCAGGCGAGTCTCATGGTCCGGCAAGGCGGTGCCGGCCAGGAGCAAACTGCCGAGAATGAAGAGCCTGACAAAAGTCACGGAGAATCGGCCCCCTGAATCTTTGGGTCGTTTATAAAGAAACCAGTGTAAACCCCGGTTTTACAAGGAACTTACCACATACTCGCTGTAGCCTGCCAGCAATGCACAGAGTCCAGATATCCTTAGTCGCTATGGTAACCGCTTAGTTCCTCGGCGGAGTAACTGACGCCGAGCCCCAGCGCAATTCGATTGACGAAATTGAAATATGAGACAACCAACGTTATGTCGAGAATGTCCCGATCGGTCAGACCTTCAGCGCGCAGCGGGTCGAGATCACTTTCGGTCATCGCCGATGGCGCCGACGTCAGTTTCTCGGCGTGTATGACAATGTTGCCGAGGCGTGGCTCAAGTACTTCCAAGCCATCCGTGCTGACGAGCGTCTGCAGGACATCATCGTCTTTTATGTATCTGCGAAGTGCTTCAGTGTGATGGTTTACACAATAATCACACTCGTTAGTCGCGGAAACTACGACGGCGATCGCCTCCCTTTCCGCCCGGCTGAGCCCGGAACTCCCAAACATGATCGACATGTATAGATCGAGATGGTTGGCCATCGCGTCAGGACTCAGACTGTGTACCTGCAAGATGTTTGCGACCTTGCCGCGCTTTTCCAAAAGCTCGGCGTAAACTTCCGCGAGTTTCCCCTCGGCCTCGCTGACGTCGATTTCTTCGATCCAGGACATGATTTTCTTTCGCTTTATTTCTGTGCCAGCCAATCCTGCGCGATGAGATATTCCTTGTACAGTTTCTCTTCCGGCGAGCCCGGTTCCGGATGCCAGTTATACTCCCAACGAACTCTCGGCGGCAGTGACATCAGTATCGACTCCGTTCTGCCGCCGGACTGAAGTCCGAACAAGGTCCCGCGGTCGTAAATCAGGTTGAACTCAACATAGCGACCGCGACGATAGAGTTGAAACTCACGCTGCCGTTCTCCGAATGGATGATCCTTACGCGCCTCGACAATCGGCAGATAGGCCGGGAGGAATTGATCACCGACTGCGCGCGTAAATTCAAAGCAACGCTCGAATTCCCAGCTGTTCAGATCATCGAAGAACAAGCCACCGATGCCGCGGGTTTCATTGCGGTGTTTAAGGAAGAAATACTCGTCACACCATTTCTTGTATTTGTTATAGACCCCATCACCGAAGGGACTGCAGGTGCTACGCGCAGCTTTGTGCCAGTGCACCACGTCTTCGTGAAAAGGATAGTAGGGCGTCAGATCGAAGCCGCCCCCGAACCACCAGATGGATTTGCCGTCATCGTCTTCTGCGCAGAAAAAGCGAAAATTGGCGTGTGTCGTCGGCACATAGGGGTTATTCGGATGGAGTACGAGGGATACGCCCATCGCCTGATAGCTGTGGTCAGTCAGTTCGGGGCGCGTCTTCGTTGCAGACGGTGGCATATTCTTGCCGAAAACGTGGGAGAAACCGACACCCGCTTGTTCGAATACCGCGCCATTCGCAAGTATCCGGCTTCGTCCGCCGCCCCCGGCGCACCGCTCCCAGTCATCGCGGCGAAATCTCTCCTTACCGTCGGTGTCTTCGAGTGCCTGAACAATGCGCTGTTGCAGAGATCGAAAGTACTCGCCGACCTCGTCGATGGAAGCGTCGAACTCGCTCATGTTTTTCCTGTTCGCATGACCTTGCCGCTTTTCAGATCGCGAATTTCCGAGGCCCCCGCGGCAGGACCACAGCGACCCGGCACGATGCAGTCTACTAGAGAGCGGAAGCGGCGGCGAAGGACGTAAGCAGTTCTCGCCGGCGGATTGCCGGCAATATTGGCGCTTGTTGATACCAGCAACGAATCCGCCGCGTCGCACAGCGCGCTGGCTACAGGGTGGTGCGAGATTCGAACGGCGAGGCCAACATGCTCGCCCGTAATCCAGTACGGGACATTCACGTCGGCAGGTACAATCCAGGTCACGGGGTGTTCCAGGCTTGAATCGAGATCGGCCGTCGGCGGCAGTTTGGCCCAACCATCGAGTTGTTCGATACAGGAGGCAATCAGCACGAGTCCCAGGGCCGGGCTGCGCTTCTTGATGGCCAGGATTCTTATGACAGCGTCGGCGTAATCCGGGATACACCCGAGCCCGAAGACTCCCTCGGTCGGATAGGCAACGACGCCGCCGGCCCGCAAGATTCTGCCGGCGCGCTGGATTGGAATGGACAGGGCCATGCCTAGCTCGAATGTTTTGTCAGTTGATGGGCAAGATCGCCCAGGGAATTGATCGGATGAGAGATTTTCTGAGTGAGTGGAATAATCATGTGTATTTCCGAACGAAGAAAATCTCTCATCCGACCAAGGACCAGGCGAGAGTGCAGCACACCGATCAGATATTCGGGCTTACCTTACTCAGGTTTGTCGTCGGCCGCCTTCTTTTTGGCCTTTTTCTTCCCTTTCTTCTTCGCTGACTTCTTCTTCGCGGTTTTCTTGGCGGCGACGTCTTTGGCGCTCGTCTTTTTCTTCTTCTTGCCACGCTTGCCGCGGGCCGGTGCTTTGGCAAGTAATTCCTTGCACTCCTCCAGTGTCAGTGAATCTGGTTCGCGGCCCTTCGGCACACGGGCATTCTTTTTTCTATCGGTTACGTATGGGCCATAACGGCCATTCAATACCTGAATGCCCTCGTCTTCGAAGTCCTGAATGATGCGATTGGCGTCCTCGATCTTCTTGGCTGCGATCAATTCCAGTGCTCTTGGTAGCAGAATCGTATAGGGATCGTCGTCGCCTCGAATCGATACGTACTTGTCGCCGTAACGGACATACGGGCCGAAACGGCCGACGCTTGCTGAGACCGGCAGGCCGTCCGGTGTCTCACCCAGCTCTCGCGGCAGCTTGAAGAGCTCCAGGGCTTGTTCGAAAGTAATTTCGTTCATCTTCTGGCCGGGACGGAGGCCCGCAAATTTCGGTTTGTCCTCATCGTCCTTCGTGCCGATCTGAACAAACGGTCCGTAACGACCCATACGAACAGTCATCGGCTTGCCGGACTTCGGATCGGTGCCGAGTTCACGTGCCTGCGCGACCTGTTCGCGAGTCACGCTCTGTTCTTTATCTTCGACAAGACTGGAAAAAGGTTTCCAGAAGTCTTCGAGCAACGGCACCATGGCTTTCTCGCCGAGAGAAATAGCATCGAGGTCGTCCTCGAGCCGCGCCGTGAAGTCGTAATCGACGTATTGGGTGAAATGCTCGGTCAGAAAACCATTGACGATTCGGGCAATATCAGTCGGTATGAACCGCTTGCCATCCATCTCGACGTACTCGCGGTTCTTCAGCGTGACAATGATGCTGGCGTACGTGGACGGCCTGCCGATTCCGTACTCTTCGAGTGTCTTGACCAGGCTCGCCTCTGTGAATCGAGGTGGCGGTTCCGTGAAGTGTTGTTCGGGGCGTAACGCATCGAGATTTATGCGATCGCCGACAGCTACTTCCGGCAACAAGCGATCGCCTTCATCGTTACTGCTGTCGTCCTTGGACTCATGATAGACAGCCATGAAGCCCGGTTCGACGAGTACAGAGCCATTCGCACGAAAGCGATGCCCGTCATCGCTGTCGGGACCGGCCGCCAGTTCGAGCGCAACCGTGTCGAACAAGGCAGAGACCATCTGGGACGCCATTGTGCGCTGCCAGATCAAGGTGTATAGCCTCAGCTGTTCCTCGTCGAGTTTACCCTCGAGCGATTCGGGCGTTCGTGCGGCCGAGGTCGGCCGGATAGCTTCGTGTGCTTCCTGCGCGTTCTTTGCTTTCGTCTTAAATTCTCTGGGGGAGTCCGGAACGTTATTGGAGCCGTAACGTTCGGCAATAACATCACGTATTTCTTCCACGGCGACGCCTGCAAGCGTCACGGAGTCCGTGCGCATATAACTGATCAGGCCAACATTGCCTTCGTCCGGCAGCTCGATGCCCTCGTAGAGTCGTTGAGCCACACGCATAGTCCATTGCGTGTTGAATCCCAGCTTGCGCGATGCTTCCTGTTGCAATGTCGAGGTTGTGAACGGTGCCGCGGGATTTCGTTTGCGCTTTTTCTTATCGACGCTCACTGCCGTAAGCTCGCCGGCCGCGACGTCGAGGATGGTGGTTTCCACTTCTCTGGCCGCTTCTTCGTTTTCGAAACTGAATTGCTCGACTTTCTCGCCGCGATATCGAACAAGCCGCGATACGAATGGTTGACCTTCCTTGCTGACGTCAGCCTCGATTGTCCAGTACTCACGAGCTTCGAACGCTTCGATCTCCAGCTCCCGCTCGACAATCATCCGCAACGCGGGGCTCTGCACTCGCCCGGCAGACAGCCCCCGCTGAACTTTTTTCCACAGCAGCGGAGACAGATTGAATCCAACGAGATAATCGAGAGCCCGACGCGCCTGCTGTGCGCTGACGAGTTCGCCCGATATTCCACGCGGGTTCTCAATCGCCTTGATAATTGCGTTCTTGGTAATCTCGTGAAACACGACTCGGTGAACGGGCTTGTCATTCAGAGCATTTTTTTCCTTGAGGAGCTCGGTCAGATGCCAGGATATGGCCTCTCCTTCCCTGTCCGGGTCAGTCGCCAAGTACAAGGCGTCTGCCTTCTTCAGTGCCCGTATGATTTCGTTGACGTGTTTTTCGTTTCGCTCGATGATCTGGTACTTCATTGCGAAACCATCCGCAGGGTCCACGGCGCCTTCTTTGGGCACAAGATCGCGAACATGGCCATACGAAGCCATAACGTCAAAGTCCTTACCCAGGTATTTGCTGATGGTTTTCGCTTTGGCAGGCGACTCAACAATGACAAGGTTCTTGGGCATTACTTAGATCATTTCCTTCTAAAAAGAAAAACCGCGGACAGTGCCGCGGTTCAATTACATGCTTGGCTTGCCGGTGTCAAGAGATATCGTCAGTGCAATGCTCCCGAAGTCTCCTCGAAAACGAGGTCCTCCATGCGGGCATAAGCAAGTTCCTGGCCGGGTTGGCTGAACAAAACCATCAATACAACCCATTTGATCTGCTCGACATCGATGTCCCGTGTCTCAAGGGCCAGAAGGCGATCGATGAGTATTTCGCGCTGTGGTGGTGACAAGATTCCAATCTGCTCGAGATACGTAATGAAACCACGAGAGCCTGCATCGAGGCGTGTCTGCTCGACGTCGCTATAAATACGTGTGCCGTGTTCCGTTTGCCGGTTATAGGTCAGGCCGTCGTGATTTTCCGCAAGACCGTCCAGCCACTCCAGTGCACGGTCGATTTCGGTATCACCGAAACCGGCCCTGGATAGTTCGTCGCGAAGCTCGTTCTGATCCGGTTGTGGTTCTTCGTCTGCGTCGACATAGGTCTCGAAAAGATACATCAGTACGTCGAGTACATTCTCTTTCATGCTCTGAGCGGCCCCCTAATTATTTCGTAATGAATATCTGCCACCAGCTAGCGCTTCGATCTTTTCCTCGAGCTCCAGAATCAGAAGCATGGAGGAAACATGGTCGATCGTCAATCCGGAATTTTCGGCCAGCTCATCGGCGCTTGCGGGATCGTATGACAGGCTATTCAACAAAATCTTGTAGTCGGCGTCGTCTCCTGCACTTTTCGATTCATCATTATTTTCGTCGGTTTCGTTTTGCATAAGATGCCCGGCGAGCGCGCCGAGTTCACTGACAATGTCATCCGCGCTTTCTACAAGTTTGGCGCCCTGTCTAATCAACTGGTGGCAGCCACGGGACTGTGGACTGTGAATCGAGCCGGGAATGGCAAATACTTCGCGGCCTTGTTCACCGGCCAGCCGGGCGGTGATCAGGGAGCCGCTGCGTCTCGCGGCCTCGACGACGAGTGTTCCCAAGCTCAATCCGCTGATGAGCCTGTTGCGCTGCGGAAAATGTTCCCGGCGTGGCGGGCTGCCCAGAGGATATTCGGACACCAAAGCGCCATTTTGTGAAATTCGATGCGCGAGATCGCGATTGGCCGAAGGGTACACACGGTCGATGCCGTGACCAAGAACCGCCACGGTCAGCGCCCCTGCATCGAGTGCACCGAGATGTGCTGATGTATCGATGCCCTGGGCCAGGCCACTGACAATGCAAAAGCCGCACTGCCCCAAATGTTTTGCAAATTCGTAGGCATTGTCCTTGCCGCCGCGAGTCGGATTTCGGCTGCCCACGATCGACAGCGCGGGCATGTGAAGTGCCTCGTTATTACCGACTATATATAAAAGAGTAGGCGGATCCGGAATTCGCTGTAGTAGATCCGGATAGTCGTCGGAATCGGAGTTGATTATCCGATTGCCGGGCTTTTCCAACCATTTCTGTTCTGTATCGCTCATCGCATTTGTTTTCGGATTCGGGACAGCCCCCGATTTATTTGGCGTATACAAAAACGGGCCGGCACCCCCTTGAGAGTGCCGGCCCGTTTCGAGGCTTTGATCAGTAGGGGTTGCGCACGGCGTCCATTACGTGAATTGGCATGGTAGCTTCCATCACGAGTCCGTAGCCAATACGGTCATATACCTTAAATACCATGACTGTGCCGGCCTCTTCATCCGGCAGCCTGACCGAGCCACCCTCGGTTCGGTCCTTCACCTTTGCGCCAGATTGAAACACCGTCAGGACGTCTCCCGGCGCCAGGCCATTTCTTGCGCCGCGGTTCATGACGACGACCTGGAATTGGCCAATCATGGATACGCCATCTACTACCGAGATGATTTTGCCATCAACCTGCATATCGGGTGCTTTAGGGAAGAAATTCAGCGGAATGTCAACGGCTTCCGGAACCAGGCGGTCGCCGTTCAATGCCTCACGGGTGGTGTCTGTCAGTGCAACCGTAGCGGGATCACCGCCGCGAGCCATCAGGCCCTCGCCGACATAGATTCCCTGGTAGCCGACGACTTTGTTGTCGTCCGGATCGATGAGCTTGTCTCCGACATGAACAACACTGTATCGGGTTCCCGGTGGCGTCGGATCGACACCGCGCACATATATTTCGTTACCGGCCGCCGCGATCATATGGTCGCCGCGTGTGGCAACAATATACGGTAACCGCCGTATCTGTCCTTTCTCGAGAACAAGTCCCTTGGTCAGAAAAGCATCGATCTGTTCGTATGGAATACTGCTGACGGCCTCGCTTAACGGCGTCGATCTTGCCGCCGGAGACATGCGATATGACGGACCGCGCGATGCCGTTGTGATGCGTTGCTGGCCGCCGATGTATACCAGGGCCAGTAAGTCGCCCGGGAATATAAGATGCGGGTTTTCGATTTGCGGATTGACGTACCAGACCTCCGGCCAATACCAGGGATCTCTCAGAAATGTCGCGGCGATATCCCACAGCGTGTCGCCTTCCTGAACGGTGTACTCGTCCGGATGTCCTTCGGCCAACGGGATTCTGGACGGCGCTTCCTCGATCAGGACCAGGTTCTGCTCGCCGTTTGATCGGGCCGAGTTCCCCCCATCCATGGAAGATGCGGCTCCGCGCGACGTGCTCGTTCGCTGAGTACGATACTGGTCATCGTCGTCATTCGAAAACGGGTTCAGACTGCAGCCGGAGACCGACAGGGTCAGGGCGATAGTGGCCAGTCCGAGACTGAGGTTCAGGCGATGTTTACTGAGTGACATGATCGACGGGTGCTCCATCAAAGTGGTCCGAACCTGCCAGCGTGCAGGCATTGCTATAATATGTCGTGTCGACGCCTTTCAGACTGCCAAACGCGTCACAATTTCGGCCCAATTCGGGTCTGACAAGCTGAATTTCTGGCGGCATTGTCCGTCATCTTATTCAATAAAGTCAAAAATTTAGCTCCATTTTGTGGCAAGTCACACGAGTTTTGACTCGAGGAATTATGGCAATACTCACTATTTTGGAATTTCCGGACCCCAGGCTGCGCAAGAAGGCTGTACCGGTGGCTGATGTCGACGACGAGCTGCGACGTCTGATCGACAGTATGCTCGAGACGATGTACGTGGCACCTGGCATCGGACTCGCGGCCACCCAGGTCGATGTGCACAGGCGCCTTCTCGTTGCCGACGTTTCACAGGAAAAAGACGATCCTCATGTTCTGATAAATCCGGAAATCCTGGAAAAAGACGGCGTGGCGGTGAGCGAGGAAGGCTGTCTTTCCGTGCCCGGATACTTCGAAGAGGTGGAGCGAGCCGAGCACATTCGCGTTCGCTATCTTGATCGCGACGGATCCCCGGTCGAAAAGGACGCCGAAGGATTGCTGTCGATCTGTATTCAGCATGAAATAGATCACCTGAATGGAAAACTGTTCGTCGATTACCTGTCCGAAGCCAAGCGGCAACGCATTAGAAAAAAACTGATCAAGGATCGGCGGCAACAGCCGGCTGAGGCAGCAATTCTTTAACCCAACGACAACGCACCAGTTTCGAATCAAATTATGAGCGGCGGAAGAATCTTGTTTGCCGGCACGCCGGATTTCGCGCTTGCATCATTACGTGCGCTCTGTGACTCGGGCGTTATTCCGCTCGCTGTCTACACGCAACCTGACAGGCCGGCGGGGCGGGGCAAGAAACTCAAATCAAGCGCCGTCAAGGAATATGCGCAGAGCCGGGATATCGATGTCCGGCAACCTGCATCATTGAAGGACGGCGAAGTCGTCTCGGACATAGCGGAATTCGATGCAGATCTGATGGTCGTTGCTGCGTACGGTCTGATACTGCCGCAAGCAATTCTCGACCAGCCGAAGCAGGGTTGTCTGAACGTCCATGCGTCACTGCTGCCACGCTGGCGTGGCGCAGCGCCGATTCAGGCGGCGATTCTTGCGGGCGATGAGGAAACGGGTATTAGTCTGATGCAGATGACCGCCGGGCTGGACAGTGGTCCCGTATTCGTGCGGCGATCGCTCCCGATAGGTGACGCCGAAAATGCGGGCGAACTGCATGATCGGCTGGCATTACTGGGTGGAAACATGCTGGTTGAATTCCTGCCGGGCATTATCGAAGGCAGTCTTGAGGCTGAGGTGCAGGACGAGAGTTCGGTTAGCAATGCCGGCAAGATCAGGAAGAGCGACGCGCGAATGGATTGGGAAAATAGCGCCACGGAATTGCTGCGACAGGTGCGTGCTTACAACCCGACGCCGGGTGCGTTCTTCGATGTCGATGATGAGCAGGTGAAATGCTGGTCGGCCGCGCTGGCCGAAAAACAACCGGGAACGGCAGGGACCATAGTCGCCGCGGGGCGCGACGGTATCGATGTTGTTTGCGGAGACGGAGTGCTCAGATTGCTCGAATTGCAAAGACCCGGCCGGGGGAGAGTCAGTGCGGGTGAATTCGCGGACCAATTGCCGCTAGCCGGCAGGCGACTCGACTAACCCGAAGATTGCACGAGACCGCCCGAGATCATTGACAATGGCATGACTGAAAACGTGTAGCGATGAATCCCTATGACAATACTTCGTAGTTTTCGGTGGCTGTCCGGTTCGTGGGCGGATCCCGTCGCGCCTGACTGGCTCTTCCTTCGAGCCATAGCTCGCTATGGCTCTCAGTCCAGAGCGGCCTCAGTCACAACGATCTCGCGCCCACAATCCCGGGCTCTCGTGCAATCTTCGGGCTGCTGATGGATGACAGGAAAACAGGCGCCAGGACGCGGGCGCGCGCAGCCGAAGCCGTGGATGCGGTCGTCACCAAGGGCCGCTCACTCGATGCCGCGTTGCTCGAGGTCGAGATGAACATCAAGCCGTCGGAGCGCAGCCTTTTGCGGGCACTGTGTTATGGCACTCTGCGGTTTCACTGGCGCATTCGATCGCAGCTCGGTGGACTTCTGGACCGGCCGCTCAAGGCACAGGACAGCGTAATCGAGTCTTTGATCGCTGTCGGTATCTACCAGTTGACGGACACCCGGATACCCGATCATGCAGCGGTTTCGATGACAGTCGAAGCATCGAGAGTGCTGCGACGGCCAAAATACGCATCGCTGATGAATGCTGTTCTCAGGAATTATCTCCGAAAAAACATGCAGGCGGATGAGCTCGGCGATGACGAGGCCCGCTATTCTCATCCGGCATGGCTGCTTCAGAGCCTGCAGCGCGATTGGCCTGAGCGCTGGCCCGGGATCGTCGATGCAGGGAACCGGCAGGCGCCTATGTGGCTGCGCGTAAACTCAAGCCGGCTATCTCGGGAGGAGTACACGGCGCTGCTCGACGAGGCCGACCGAAATACCGATAAAATAACGTCTAATCAGGTAACTGCCGGTTTCGATCAGGCCGTCAAGCTGGCAGACCCCCGGCCGGTCGGGGATCTGCCCGGATTTTCTGAAGGCCAGGTGTCGGTACAAGACGCAGCGGCCCAACTTGCCGCGCCATGGCTGCTCGCCGGAGGCGGCAAGCGCATTCTCGATGCCTGCGCGGCGCCGGGCGGGAAAACCGGACATCTGCTGGAACTCGCGGGGCCCGAGGCCGATCTAACGGCTATTGATCTCGACCAGAGTCGTTTGACCAAGGTACGTGAAAACCTGGCGAGGCTGGGCCTTTCCGCAACTGTTCTCGCGGCCGACGCATCAAAACCAGATGAGTGGTGGAACAAGATTCAGTTTGACCGGATCCTGCTGGATGCGCCGTGCTCGGCAAGCGGCGTCATTCGCCGCCATCCGGATATCAAGCTCAATCGGAGGGCAGAGGACATCAAAGTCCTGGCGGAGGGGCAGCGGGGGCTTCTCCAAGCGCTCTGGCCGCTCCTGGAGGTCAATGGACGCCTGCTATATGTAACTTGTTCGGTACTGACAGAGGAGAACGATGCCGTGATCGGGGAATTCCTGGAATCACATGAAGACGCCAGGGAAGTCGATGCGTTGCTAAATAACAACATCCGCGATCTAATGCACCGTATGCCGTGTGGATATCAGATCCTGCCCGGCGACCAGGACGCGGATGGCTTTTATTTCGCACTACTGGAGAAGGTTGGCTGACGGGAAATGACCGGAAGATTGACAATAAGTTTGCTGATGCTGCTTTTCCTGATGCCTGCGGCGGCACAGGAGAGGCCTGATCGGGCGGGATACTTTGAGGTGCGTTCGGCGTCGACGTCACTGCTCGACGGAGTCCACGTCCTGGAGTCGCGCCTTCAGCTCGTGCTGAGCGCCGACGCTCTCGATGCGTTGAATAGCGGCGTCGCACTTCGGATCGAGTTAAACCTCGAGGTCAACAGAGTTCGGCGTTTTTGGGTCGATCCGACCGATGCCGCGCTGGTGATCAGCTATGAGCTCGAGTATCGGCCGCTCAGCCAGCGATACATCGTCGGAAACCTCAACAGCGGCGATCAGGACTCATTCGCGACGCTTTACTCGGCACTCAACAACCTTGGGCGCATTCAGGGCTTGCCGGTCGTAGATGACTCGATTCTCGAGCCCAACAAAAAATACCGGGTGCGCCTGCGTGCCAGGTTGAGTACGGAACAGTATCCCGCGCCGTTAAGAATATTATTTTTTTGGCGCGACGAATGGCAATTGGAAAGTGAGTGGTTCGGATGGACACTCGAACGATAAAGAGATTGCTGTATACGGCGCTCGGCGCGACAGGCGTCGGCCTTGCGTTGACTGCGCTGTTTCTCCTGAGCCGAACGGCGCAGAATGCCGAGGACTTCGACCGGCTGCACATTCTTATTCTGTTGATCAACGTGGCCGGCGTGATGGTGCTATTTGCCTTCCTCATCGGCAACCTTGCGCGGTTGTGGCGCGACTACCGCGATCATGTACCCGGATCGAAACTCAAAGCGCGAATGGTCGGCATGTCGGCCACTCTGGCTGTCGTGCCGCTCCTGGTCGTTTTCTATTTTTCCATGCAGTTCATCAACCGCGGCATCGATACATGGTTTAACGTCGAAGTTGAAAAAGGCCTTGATGATGCACTTGCCCTCAGCCGGGCGGCACTTGAAGCGCAGATGCGGGATCATCTGAGGACCACCCTGCAGATTGCGGAACGCCTGCGGGAAGCCAGCGGGCGTCAACTTTTCTTCGAACTGAGTATGCTGCGCCGGGAAAGTGGCGCAAGCGAAATCACGGTGTTCGGACGCAACAGGAGCATCCTGGCAACCAGCTCGGATCTCGCCGCGGGAACGATGCCGGCAGTGCTGAGGGACGAGGTCATTCTGCAGATACGTCAAAACAGGCCGTTCGTCAGTCTCGACCCGTTGGGGCGGGGTAGTTATCAGATTCGGACCGCTGTTGCTTTCGGTGATCGAAGCCGGCCCGATACCATCGGCATGATTCAGGCGCATTTCCCCGTGAGCGAGAGAATCGGCCGCATGGCAAACAACGTGGATTCGTCTTATAGCGCATACAAGCGGTTGCTTTATCTGCGCGGGCCACTCAAGCAAACGTTTACGCTGACACTGACCGTCGTGCTGTTACTTTCGCTGCTGAGTTCTGTCTACGGGGCATTCGTGCTGTCGAGGAGACTCGTTGCGCCGATTCAGAACCTGGTTGCGGGAACACAGGCGGTCGCGAAGGGCGAGTTTGATACACGACTACCGACGCCGTCGCGGGACGAGATAGGTTTTCTCGTCAGTTCGTTTAACGAGATGACGGAAAAATTGTCAGACGCTCAGCAGCAGGCCAGCCTGAGCCAGGCCCTGGTCGAAGCTGAGCGCGCGAATCTCGAAGTCATTCTTGCAAGGCTTTCGACCGGTGTCGTTGCCCTCGAGTCTGACCTCCGAATCCGGACGGCAAATCAGGCATCCGGCGCCATACTGAATGTCGATCTTGAGAACAGGGTGGGTGAACAGCTGATGGATGTCGCCAAAGGTCAGCCGCTTTTACAGCAATTCGTCGACGTGGCACAGGTTCATCTCGATGCAGGGGAAACCGAATGGAGAGAGCAGATCGTGCTGCGAGGCGAGGTCGGACGGCGAGTGCTTACCTGTGCCTGCACAACACTCCCGGGTGACGAGGATCACGCCGCCGGATTCGTGGTTGTTTTTGACGACATCACAGCCCTGTTGCAGGCGCAACGTGATGCCGCCTGGGGCGAGGTCGCGAGGCGGCTTGCACACGAGATCAAGAATCCGCTGACACCGATTCAGTTGTCAGCCGAGCGGTTGCGACGAAAATACATCAATACGATGCCAGAGGATGAAGTGCAAGTGCTGGATCGGGCGACGCACACGATCGTGCAACAGGTCGAGGCAATGAAAGAGATGGTGAACGCGTTCAGCGACTACGCACGCGCACCCGACATCGACATTAACGCATTCAATCTCGACAAGCTCGCGCATGAGGTAGTCGATCTGTATAGAGCACAGGAAAGCGGCATCGAGATCGTTCTCAATACTGACCCGACGTTGCCGAATATAGAAGCAGACATCGGCCGCGTACGCCAGATACTGCATAACCTGGTACGCAACTCCATTGAGGCGCTGGAAAACATTGATGACGACGGGCGCATCGAAGTACGCATCAGCAAAACGGAAGTGCAGGAGTCCGAGATCGCCGAGATCGTTGTCGAGGATAACGGACCCGGCTTCAAGACCGGCTCCGTCAGCCAGGTCTTCGACCCCTATGTGACGACAAAGCCTAAAGGCACGGGATTGGGTCTCGCGATCGTCAAGAAACTGGTTGAGGAACACGGTGGGACGATCGAAGCCGAGAACCGGGATGAAGGCGGTGCGTTGATACGCATCCAGCTGCCAGTGAACGAAGCGGCAAGAGAAGCAATGGTGGCAATGTTGCCGGGCCGGGGAGAGAAAAGGAGGGAAATATCATGAGTACACCCCATGTGCTGGTTGTAGACGATGAGGCCGATATCCGGGCAACGATAAAGGAAATCCTGTCGGACGAAGGGTACGAGGTCACGAATGCCGGCGATGCCGGCGAGGCGCGCACGGCACGTCAAAACAGTGCGTTCGACCTGATTCTCCTCGACATCTGGATGCCGGACACCGATGGCATCAGTCTTCTTCGGGAGTGGTCCGAGCAGGGTGATCTCGATTGTCCTGTCGTCATCATGTCAGGTCACGGCACTGTTGATACGGCTGTCGAGGCAACGCGCCTCGGCGCCTTCGATTTCGTGGAGAAACCACTGTCGATCGCGAAGCTTTTGCGCACGGTCGAACGCGCCATTGAAGCCGCGAAGAGGCAATCGAGTACTGCGCGCAAACTCTTGCCGTCCCTCTTGACGCCGGTAGGCCGAAGCAAAGTGATGCAGAACCTTCGGGATAAAGTACAGCAGTACGCCAATCACGATTCACCGGTTCTGCTTGTCGGCGAGGGCGGCACCGGTCGCGGAGCGTTTGCACGATACATCCATGCGTTGAGTGACCGAGCCGAAGGGCCGCTGGTTAATCTGCTGTCGGCGTCGTTGACCGAAAGCAATGCCGAGGAACAACTTTTCGGCTCGGAGGCCAATGGAGAGGTTCACAATGGATACTTCGAGCGCGCAAAAAACGGCACGCTCATTATCGATGAACTTACAGATCTGAACGAACAGGCGCAGAAGCTCATAATGAGCGTCCTGGAGCAAGGAGAGTTTGTTCGCCGGGGCGGACACGAACCGATCAAGCTGCAAGCTCGCGTACTGGCGACCACTAACGCCGATTACGAGAACAAGATTGAAAACGGCACGTTGAGGAGAGAGCTCATATCAGATCTCAATACTTTGAATATTCAGGTCCCGCCACTCAGGGAGTACGCTGAAGATGTGCCGGAGCTCCTTAGCTATTATGTCGATAAACTCGTAGATGGTGAGGGTCTGGCGTTCAGGCGAGTCGGCGTTGCGGCACAGAACAGGCTCAGGAACTACCCGTGGCCTGACAACGTGCGGGAGCTCAAGAACCTCGTGCGCAGGCTGTTGATCACAGGGTCCGACGAGGAGATTTCGCTGGACGAAATCGAAAATGAGATTACGGCGACGGCGCACCCCAATGAGCCCCTCGTCAAGCAAGATTTGTTGTCATTACCCTTGCGGGAGGCACGCGAGCAATTTGAACGAGCTTACCTGCAGCAGCAACTGGTGCTGTGTGAAGGCAAAGTCGGCAAGCTCGCGAAGCGCGTTGGTATGGAAAGAACGCACCTCTATCGGAAGCTTCGGTCACTGGGTGTAGATTTCAGATCGGTTGGCTCCGAAGACTAGAAGAGCGGTCTCAACAATATCCATGAGTCTCGTTTTTGTGTCCATTGTTCCCGACCCATTGAGTGATCTCGGTGCAGCGCTACGGTCCGGCGGGCGATGCACGACTAATTCGAAAAGCCCAGACAGCCAGGGTTGCTGGAACGATCAACCCAATCCACGACACCAGCATCGGAACCGCAACGCCGTCGATATTAATGGTCAAGCCGTACATGATTCTTAGCAAGTGCGCGAGGGCGACCAAAGAGAATAGAATTCCTGACGCCAAACAGTAGCCTTTATGTGCCATCTTCCTGCCCTTGTGTAAGGCCCCCTTCAAAACCGTTGTGGAAAGTAATCTCCACTGGTTCTTTGCGCTGGAACGATTTTACCATTCACGAGGAACCTGAGACCGGGCTCGCCAAAGTCCTGAATGCTCAGGCCACGGATCAGGTGCAATGCTTTTTGACTTTCATCGATCGTAGGCCCCGCAGGCCGGATCTGTACAGTCGAGTGAATGCGTCCTTCGACGAATTTTCCCGTTTCATCTATGGTCACCACGAGAATGGGTGCAATGCCTTTGACACCATCGACGCTGATGCCGTAGTAAGTCGCAAAGTTGCCAAGGCTGTAGGCGATTAGCCGCTCTTTATATCGTTCCATTGCGCGAACGACATGTGGACCGTGGCCGAAAACCAGATCGGCGCCGGCATCGACCATCATGCGAGAGAATTTGACGACGTCGCCGCGCGGTTCGCCGTAGTACTCTTCTTCATCGAACGGCAGGTTCATTGCATCCTGCCCTTCCGCGCCGCCATGAAAGGAAACGATCACAATGTCGTTTGTGGCTGCGCTTCGGGTAATCGTGGCGGCGGCCTGCTCGTAGTCGAGCAGCAGGTTGGAATTCTTTGTGACCGCGAATGCAAGTATCGCGATCGTAAGCCCCTTGATTTCGAAACTCGCGAAGTCACCTTCGAGGCCGGAGTGATGTATACCGGCGTTGGCCAGAGTCTGCATTGTGGCCAATCGCCCGTCTTCGCCAAAATCACGGGCGTGGTTGTTGGCGAGGCTTATGACGTCGAAACCCGCGGCCACGTAGTGATCTGCGTAGCGTGACGGCGACCGAAACCGGTAACAGGCGGCGGGGTTGTTGCATTGCTTGCCGGGCTCTCCACCATCGACCAGCACACCTTCGAGGTTGCCAAACGTGATATCCGGGGCAGACAGCAAAGGAGTGACTGCTGCCAGGAACCCTGCGCCGTCGTCGTCGGGAAGATGGTTTTCCGGGTAGTCGGTGCCGAGCATCATGTCGCCGACGGCTGCAATAGTGAGTTTGACCAAGGGCCCCTCTTCCACCACTGTCGGAACGGCTGAGATAACTTCGCTTTCCTCGGGCTCCTGTTCGCTGGGCGGAGTTGCGGCGCAACCCGCCACCAATAACAGAACGGCGACCAGCCGAACGACGTTGTCAATCCCCAAGTCTGATTCGGAGTACATCAATCTGCGCTTCTCGAAGTCGGCTCCTCACCACGTTGAGCTCGTTCAGGTCGTCGATCGGTCCGATGCGGACGCGATGATAAGTCTTGTCATCAATGCTTACGCGCTGAATCTTTGATTCGATGCCCTGCATCGCAAGCGTCGCCCTGCGCCGGTCTGCATCTTCGTACTCGTGGAAGGAGCCGGCCTGGAGAACATAGACGCCCGGCTCTTCAACAGCTCGGGGGCTCGATTCAACCCGGACATCTCGTTCGTACTCCGGGATGACTACCTCGAACTTGGGGAGCAGTTGATAAAAATCGAAACGTGCTTCCGGCGGTTCATCTAGCTGATTGCTGGCCTGCTCGCTATTGTCGTCGACGTTCGATGTTTGCTCGGCCACCGGTTGGACAGGAATGCCCGGGCTGCGATCATTGATGAATATCGCGAAAGCGACCGCGAGACCGATCGAGAGACCGAACATCATCCAGACCCAGCTCGGATAATCGTCTTCGCGCGATCTTCTTCTGCGCTTTCTCGCCATTATCTACATCGAGTCCGGGGCAGACACACCGAGGACGGCCAGGCCATTGGCGATGACCCGCCGCGTCGCGGCAATCAAAGCAAGCCGTGAATTACGGAGGTTGTCCTCTTCAACGATAAACTGGTGCGCGTTGTAATAGGTATGAAATTCGTTTGCAAGGTCTCGAAGATAATGCACGAGGTGTTGCGGCGCACGGTTATTCGCGGCGAGTTCGATAATCTCGGGATACCTGCTTAGTGTGCTCATCAGTGCTTTTTCATGAGTCTCCGTAAGGGCGGCAAGATTATCGATGCCAGCCGAACTGTCCCAGGTCAGAGACTGTTCCTCAAGCTGCCGGAATACACTCGCCACTCGTGCATGAGCGTACTGTATGTAATAGACGGGGTTGTCGTTCGATTGACTCGTCGCGAGTTCGAGATCGAAATCGAGATGCTGGTCGTTCGATCGCATTACGTAGAAAAAGCGAGCGGCGTCGTTGCCGACTTCTTCACGTAGCTGGCGCAAGGAAACAAATTCACCCGAGCGCGTAGACATCGACAACTTTTCACCGGCACGGTAGAGAGTCACGAACTGAACGAATGGCACTTCCAGGCTTTCACCCTCATAGCCCATTGCCGCGAGACCGGCGCGGACTCGAGTGACGTAGCCATGATGGTCTGAGCCCAGGACATCAATCAGGTGATCATAGCCCCGCTTGCGTTTGCCGTAGTGATAGGCAATGTCGGACGCGAAGTAAGTTGTCTTGCCGTTGTCGCGAACGACAACACGGTCTTTCTCGTCCCCGTAGTCCGTGGCGCGGAACCAGGTTGCGCCATCCTTCTCGTAAAGCATGCCACGGTCTCTCAAGACATCGAGAGCATCATCGATCAAGCCCTCATCGGTCAGACCCTGTTCCGAAAACCAGTGGTTGAATTCGATACCGAAGCCGCTCAAGTCGTCCTCGATATCGGCTGTGATGTTCTCCAGCGCTTCGCGCCGCAGTCGCCGGAATTGTTTCTCACCGAGTAGCTCATGGGCCTTATCAATCAGCGCGCCGATGAATTCTTCCTTGTCGCCATCGGGTGCGTCATCCGGCAGGCCAGAACGGAGATCGTCGACACTCACCGTGGCCAAATTTGTGGCGTCGACGGATTTTGCAATCTCGGAAATATAGTCGCCCTTGTAGCCGGCCTCGGGAAAGGGCACATCATTGCCGGATTGTTCAAGTGCCCTCATCCAGACGCTGATGCCAAGAATATCCATTTGCCGGCCGGCGTCATTGATGTAGTACTCGCGATCCACCGGATAACCGACCGCCTCGATCAAGTTGCCGATTGTTGCACCAAACGCGGCGAGCCGGCCGTGTCCGACATGCAACGGGCCGGTCGGGTTCGCGGAGACAAATTCGAGGAGGTAGCGGGGGGATTCTTTCGGCTCCTGGCGGCCGTATGTGTCGCCGGCCTCGAGGATCGTCGTTATCTCTTGATGAAACGCCGCACTCCCGACGTGAAAATTGATAAACCCCGGTCCTGCAATCTCGACTTTTTCGACGAACTCGGTTTCCGGCAGGTGTTCGATAATCTGTGCAGCGAGTTCTCTTGGATTCGCGCCGACGGATTTTGCGAGACGCATCGCGATATTCGTTGCGAAGTCTCCGTGGCGGGAGTCACGGGCGCGTTCCACGCTTTGGCCTATCGACGCAACTTCGGGCGCATCGGCAAGTTCCGGCATGTGCCCGACAGCTTGCTCAACGAGATGTGCAATATTGCTTTTCAAAGTGGTGCCCGGGAGGTCGTTTGACGAAGTATGCGCGCGGTGCGCGGAACCGGCAATCGCCCGATTTGTGAGCCATTGCCCGCGAAGCGAGCCATTTTAACGTGGCGTCAAAAAAGCTCAATCGGATCGACATCCATTGACCAGCGCACACGGCGCGCGGATGTATCCGCCTCGAGGTCGGTCCGCAGGGTCTGCAGCAGCCGGTGCAAGGCTTGTCGGTCGGGGCTTTGCAGCAGCAGTTGAGCATGATATCGGCCGGCACGGCGCTCCATTGGTGCACTCACGGGCCCGAGGATCCTGACGCTATCCAGACGTGCGGCCCGGGCCTTGTCCCGTGCGGCCTGCAGGAATAATTGGGCATCGCTTCGCTTAATCGCGGCAGCACGAATCAAGGCGAGACGGGAAAAAGGAGGCCAGGCTGCAGCCTCTCTCTCCAGCAACACCGAACGCGCAACTTCGGAGTAGCCACCGCTGAACAGCTCGTTCCAGAAAGGATGTTTCGGAAATCCTGTCTGAATGATGACCTCGCCTTGCCGTTGTTCGCGGCCGGAGCGGCCGGCGACCTGAATAAGACCCTGTGACAAGCGCTCACTCGATCGAAAATCGGTTCCGAACAGGCCCTGATCCGCGTTTATGACACCCACCAGCGTGAGATTGGGAAAATGATGGCCCTTCGACAACATCTGCGTGCCGACGAGAATCTGTGCATCACCTTTCGTCGCCAGGGCCAGCGCCTCGTTCATCGTATCTTTCAGCCGCGTGCTGTCGCTATCGATTCGCGTAATCGTTCGATCTGGAAAGTGATGATTGAGCGATTCCTCCAGCCGTTCCGTTCCCTGGCCGAGAGGGTGAAACAGACCGTCGCACTCCGGACACCGGGCCTCGATCGGCCGGCTCGCGCCGCAGTGGTGGCACAGAAGCTTCGGGTCACCGGCATGCACTGTCATTCGCGCATCGCAGCGCCGGCATTCGGCAATGTGCCCGCAGTTCGAGCATATTAGCGTCGGCGCGAACCCGCGCCTGTTCAGAAAAATGAGAACCTGACCGCCGGCATGCATATTTTCTTCAATCGCATCGAGCAGCGGTCGGCTGATCCCATCGTGTGCGGGATGTTGATTGAGATCAACCAGCCTCATTAACGGTGGCACGGCTTTGCCGGCACGTGATGGCAACGAGATGTGCTGATACATTCCGTCGTTGCAATGATGAAGTGACTCCATCGATGGTGTTGCCGAACCGAGAACGACGGGTACATCAAGGCGCTTCGCCCTTGCTACCGCAAGATCTCTCGCGGAATAACGTAGTCCTTCCTGTTGCTTGAATGAAGAGTCATGTTCTTCGTCAACAACAATCAGACCGGGCTGTCTTAAAGGCGCGAAGACGGCCGACCGGGTACCCAGAACGAGCGATGCGGAACCACACCTGGCGCGGCGCCAGGCAGATAACCGGGCACTGTCGGGCAATGAGGAATGTAGCAGTGCGGGCTCCATCCCGAGGCGTTCCTTCAGGCGCGAAACGAATTGCGGTGTTAGTCCGATTTCGGGAACAAGCACGAGCACCTGACGGTTAGCCGCGAGGACGTCTTTCATGAGTTGTAGGTAAACTTCGGTCTTGCCGCTTCCGGTGACGCCTTCGAGCAAGGTGACGCTGAAACCGGAATCAAGATGAATGGCTTCTAATGCTTTGCTTTGATCGGAGTTCAGTACCGGACCGCCGGTTACGGTGCCGATTTGCGGCTCGAAGGCCGGTTCAGCGGACGACTCGAAGACACGGATCCAGGACTTATCGAGCATCGCCTTTCGATAACGACGCCATCCCGGCATGGCTTCGTCAAGGTCATCAAAGCGTACGCCTTCAATCGCGAGTCCACCCAGATTGCCAAGCAGCTCTGCTTGCTTCGGCGCACGTTTGGCGACGGCCGACAAGGATTGAGCGGCGCCCTCGCCGGTTATCGCGAGTCGCTGCACCACTGGATCAAGTGGCTTTCCCTGCCTCAGGAGTGCGGGCAGCGCGGCCGCGACGACTTCGCCCACGGGGTGGTGATAGTAGTCACTCGAGAAGCGAATGAGCCAAAGGTCGTGATCGCTGAGGAGCGGCTCGCTATCAATCACAGACAGGACCCGTCGGAGCTTGTTGGGTGGCAGCTCACTTTTAGTGGCATGTGAGATAACCAAACCAATCTGACGCTGCCGGCCGAAAGGTACCAGCACCCGGCAACCGGGCCCTGGCGGCGCGTCGTCCGCGGGCGGCAAATAGTCGAAATGCCTGCTGAGCGGCGCGTTAATAGCGACTTGCAATATCGGGCTGCTTCTCATTTGCTGTTTAAATACAAAGACATAGTCATATTTTTGCCGGCACGGGGGTGACCTGGCGCGTCATTATGTCAAGTGAAACCCTCTCCGTCGGATGTGTAATCCACGTCAACCAGGCGCTTGTCAGCCCGTTAAATAGCTGTGACACGTTATTAGACCCCATGCTGGAGTCAAGATGTTTTCGAGCCACGAGAAGGATCTCAAGCGATCAATTGCAGGACTTTGGCCATCATGAGCGCCTTAGCCTGCGAAATTACGGTATCGTGCACCCGCGAACAAATCACGGGGACGACGGAGCTGCAAGGAGAACAGGAACTCAATCGGTTTCTGGCAGAGGTCGAAAAGCGTGCCTTGCGAATCGCGGAGATTTCCGTCCGCAATCGCGATGAAGCGCTGGATCTTGTGCAGGAAGCGATGATCAAGCTGGTGCGTAACTATGCAGACCGGCCGAACGACGAATGGACCCCGTTGTTTTACCGCATTCTGCAAAACGGCGTAAGGGACTGGCATCGACGGCAGGCTGTTCGTAATCGCGTAATGGTCTGGTTCGGTCGTTCGACGGGTGATGACGATGAACGTGACCTGATCGCCAGCGCACCCGATCCGGCCGGCAGGACGCCGGAGGAAAACCTGCAGTCGCATGAGGCGATGGAAAGTCTCGAACTTGCGGTTGCAGCGTTGCCGCGGCGGCAAAAAGAGGCATTCATGTTGCGCACGTTCGAGGGACTGGACGTTGCCGGAACAGCCGTCGCCATGGGTTGCAGTCAGGGAAGTGTAAAGACACATTATTCTCGTGCGATACATTCGTTGCGCGACACATTGGGAGAACACTGGCAATGAACGAGCGGGAGGAAAACACAGCCGGGATTGAAGACGAGCCTTTCGTGACAAAAGCGAAAGAGGTCTTCGACCAGAGTGTGCAGACACTCGATGCGGAAACCCGATCGCGGCTGAATCGCGGCCGGCATGAAGCGCTGGCGCAGTTACAACCGGGCGCCAGCCATACGCAGTGGTCGCGTTGGGCGTCGGCTACGGGAGTCGCGGCTGCCGCTGTGGTGGCAGTTGTGGTGCTGACAGGCAGGCCGCCGGTCGACGAGTTGACACCGCCGGCGACAGCCAGTGATTTCGAGATCTTGCTCGATGAGGAAAGTTTCGAAATGCTGGAGGAGCTCGAGTTTTATAGCTGGATAGATCTCGAAGGCGAATTGGACACGAATGGCAATGTCGGCTGACAAGCTAATCGTCACAATCCTTTTGGGCTTGTTTGGTTGTAACGGCGTGGCTGTAGCAGATAACGAACAGCCCGATATGGAATTTCTGGAATACCTTGGAAGTTGGGAAGAAACGGATGAAGACTGGCTGCTATTTGCCGGACCGGAAATGGAAGCGGTAGCTGCAGACGACAAAAAGCGGAGCGATCCCGCGCCGGATGGTGAAGAATCGACGGAGTCAGATGATGAAAGTTAAACGAATAGTGTTAATCAGCGCGTCGTTGTTGCTAATAATCAACGGAGCGGCGCTGGCACAGGATGATCGCATTTCCTGGGAAAGCCTCAGCGAGGAACAGCAACGGGTATTGCAGCCTTACAACCACGCTTGGGAAAACCTGGAACCGGAGCGGCAAGCGCGTTTATCTGCAGGCGCAAATCGCTGGTCAGGGATGTCCCGTCGGGAGAGAAGTGCGGCCAAAGATCGTTTCCAGGCGTGGCGTGAGCTGTCCCCGGACCGACGCAACACAATTCGTTCGCGATACGCCGATTTCCAGAGAATGTCGCCAAGGGATAGGGCCCGCATTCGCAACGCATATGAACGCTATCGCCACATGCCACTCGATCGTCGTCAGGAACTGCGGGATCGTTACAGAAAGATGACACCGGATCAGCGCCAGCGGCTTCGCGAAAAAATGCGCGACCGTGCAACCGATCGTCCGACGACCATCGATCGCGGTAACTA
>Ga0255051_10000010_pt1 | contig 70209 bp, 60 predicted proteins | sample JV7_2_9_MG_FD_181719 | JGI IMG/M metagenome (GOLD analysis project Ga0255051, IMG submission 181719) | Seawater microbial communities from Jervis Inlet, British Columbia, Canada - JV7_2_9 | ecosystem: Environmental > Aquatic > Marine > Inlet | place: Canada: British Columbia | collected 2016-10-06
GCGCGAGTCCACCTGCAAGATCGAATTCGGCCCCCGCATTGATTTCGGCCCAGAGATCTGCTGATTGCGCATTGCTACGACTGTATTTTCTCAGGTAACGAATAACGCCGTCGCGAAAGATTTCCGAGCCGACCGCCTTTTCGAACATGCCAATGACTGACTTGCCCTTGTAGTAGGACAAGAAGATGCCGTCTCCGAAATTGTCTGTCGACTTAAAATCGTGCCGAATCGGCTTTGTAGTCGAGCGGGCATCCATATCCATAATGTCGAACAGCGTGCGAAGCTCCGGCAGGTCTACGCTGAAGTCCGGATACACAGCCTCTGCCGTTTTGTCACCCATCCAGTCGGCGAAAGATTCATTCAACCAGAGATCATTCCACCACTGCATCGTTACCAGGTTGCCGAACCATTGGTGTGCAAGCTCATGCGCCGTGATCTTGATCAGAGTTGTTCTTTGGCCTGCACTTGCCGTGTCATCTAGCAACAGGAAAAAATCGGAATAGGTGATCGCACCCGGGTGTTCCATTGCACCTGAAAACCCCTGGTTGGTCGCTATTAGATCGAGTTTTTTGAACGGGTACGGCTCTCCGAAATAGTCCTCGAGATACGCGAGCAATGCCGGCGTAGTTTCAACGGCCGCGGCCGCGAGGTGCGTTTTACCGTGCGGCACGACCACGCGCCCTGGAATTGACATGCCATCGATCGCCACGGTTTCAAACGGTCCGACAGCCACCGCAATCAGATACGACGGCAGCGGCGGCGTCGAATCGAAGACGACCGTCTTCTGGCTGCCACCTTCGGTCACCGACGCTTCAGGAGTGTTCGTTATCGGAGTAACGTCGGATGGCACGGTCATGGTCATTTGCCAGGGAAATTTGAAGCCCGGCTCGTCAAAGCAGGGAAACGCCTGCCGCGCGTCGGTCGCCTCGAACTGGCTGAAGATGTAGTGCCGCCCTTCCTGTTCGGTGCGATTGATGGCAGTGCCATCGTTATTAAAGTCGTTGCTGAATTCGATCTGCAGCTCATACGTGCCAGACGCAAATGTCTGCCCTGCCGAGATTATCAGCAGACCATGCTCGCCAGACTCGTGTGTTACATCGAGCATCCCGTCGGCAGTCGACAAAGTGAGCGATGTGATCTGCATATCCTGGGCGTGCAGCCGAATTTCCGGGGCCTCGCTTGCGACTTCGATCGTGATCGTCGTAGCACCCGAATAATCCGTCTGATTCGGGTCGATATTCAGCGTCAACTGCTGCGCGATTGGTGCCACGTTGCTTGCCAGCCGGAACGGGTCATCATTAATCTCGGGCGCTGGGCTTTCTTGCGCTGGATTGCAGGCAACCAGCGCAATCGCGCCAATAATGATCAGCGCGGACTTAAACCTCTTGTTCATAGGTGTATTCTCGTAGTGTTGTTCGGTTCGTATTGTAGTTTGATGATCGAATGATTGAATTGGTTGCAGTCGGACGAAAACTGAAAATTGTCGGTGGGTTGTTTCTCGCCGTGCTGTTGTTATCGTTCCTGCCGCCGCTAGCCGCGTTAAACTTCAGCCTGTTGAGCTACCTTGCGATTGTGTGGTGGGCGGTCCTACTGGGGCTTGTCCTCGGCGGCATAATCAACTATTTCGTTCCCGATGGTTTCATCGTCCACTATCTGGGCCAGCACCGCAAACTCACACTGCTATATGCCGTCATTGCGGGATTCCTGATGTCCGCCTGCTCGCACGGAATCCTGGCAATAGCGATTCAGTTGTACAAGAAAGGCGCGAGCGTTCCCGCCGTAATTACCTTTCTGCTCGCATCGCCGTGGGCCAATCTTCCAATAACAATTTTGCTGTTCGGATTTTTTGGCTGGCAGGCAATTTACATTGTGGTTGGTGCCATGATGATTGCGCTACTCACTGGATTAGCGTTCATGGGTCTGAATCGCCTCGGTTGGATCGAAGGGTCCTCCCCATTGGCCGACGCCGGCAGTCTGTCCTGGGACCGCGTGAAGAATTTCGACGCTGCAGACGCTGCACGCGGGGTAGCGCGAGGTGCAATGTCGCTGGCCAACATGGTTCTCTGGTGGATACTCATCGGCGTCCTGGCCGCCGCGCTCATCGGTGCCTACGTACCTGCGCACTGGTTTATGCAGTATCTCGGACCGGATACATCGGGCATGTTTTTGACATTACTGTTTGCGACTGTGCTCGAAGTTTGCAGCGAAGGCACATCGCCAATCGCGTTCGAAATATTCAACAAGACCGGTTCGCTTGGAAACGCTTTTATTTTCCTGATGGCCGGGGTCGCGACAGACTACACAGAAATCGGTTTGCTCTGGTCAAACATAGGCAAGCGAACAGCGATCTGGCTGCCCATCATTACAGTGCCGCAAATTCTTTTGTTTGGTTTTGTTTTAACTGCCATGTGAAGAAGCCACCTCAAGCGAACCATCGACGGCACGGATCTTTTGCGATGATTCCAGGTCAACACGATTGCGGCCTGCACGCTTCGAACGATAAAGGGCACGATCCGCCCTGGCGATCACATCCGCCAGACTCGTGTCTTTCTCTGAGATTACCGCGACGCCAAAACTCGCTGTCATGACGACATCGCATCCATCGACTATGAGCGGTGACGACGCCATGCGCTCGCATAATTCGTCCGCGATCGATATCGCTTCCTCAATGTCCGTTCCCGGCAATACTAGCGCGAACTCCTCACCGCCGATGCGCGCAATGATATCGTCTGCTCGACGAAGTTTGCTTAACAAACATGCAAAATGCACGAGCGCATCGTCTCCGACTGCATGTCCGAATTCGTCGTTGATCGTTTTGAAGTGGTCAATGTCCGTTATGATAACCGATACGAACGCACGGCGACGGCGTGCCGTCGCGTAGGCGATAGCAGACTGTTCGCCGAACCCGCGCCGATTCAATAACTCCGTGAGCTGGTCGCGCACAGCAATTTCTTTCATGTCCCCCGACACGTCCGATGCCAGCATGAAGATGACAAACATCGCCATGCCAACGAATCCGGCCGGAATTACCAGGACCGTCGGATGTGAAAACATCATTTCCGCGACAACGCTATGTTCCGGGCCAAGTCCGTAAGCGAACACCGCGGCAGGAAACTGAACAAGGCCGAAAATGACCATGGTTATGGCCGCCGCCCATTCGGCGGGCCGCGGCGTTTCGCGGTGTTTGAGAATCATCGTCGCCGACAGCAACAACGTAATCGCCGCAACGAATGGCAAGATCGCTGCACTCAGTCCGGCGTGTGGCCGAACGATTGTCGTCCAGAAAACGACGGCGAAGGCAAGGGAGGCGTAAGGCCACAGATTACCTGGAAGGCGGCTGCAGTTCGTGCGCTGGCAATGGCCGCGCAATGCCAGGGTAATGGACACAAATCCAAGTGCGTTAACCGTTAACCAGTAACCCTCATAATTCGGAAACCAGCTAACAGCAAGATTGGCAAGCCAATAAAACGTTGATGCGACGAACGCAACTGCCCAATTCAGTGCATACGGCATCTCTCCAAGCGTTTTCCACGCCATGAAGAAAATGATCGCAATCATCAGGCAGGTCATGCCCAGCGTGGCCTGAATGAAAAACATGGGTGACGTCGCCACTTATTGTTATTCCCTTTTCACAACCACGGATTGTGCCTGTTTGGGGACGTTAATATGTTGACGCATTGCACGCTTTTTGGCGAAACGGAAAACTGGGAGGCCCAACAACAAACAGCCCGGCGTTCGCCGGGCTGTTGGAGCGCTTATTATCCCCCTTGAGGGGACCTTGGAGCGCGAATAGACGACTAAAAGAGCCAGGCCAGGTCTAACCTATACACTTCCAGATTAGCTTTTGCCGTCGCTTTGCTCGTATCTATTTCAAGAATTCCGTAACTGGCTTTCAGCGTCCACCCATTGCCAGTATCCCAGCGTATGCCAGCCGAGCCACCGTAGGAATTTCGGGTTTTTGAGTAAGTGCTGTAAAACGTGTCACAGACGTATCCCCACCACGGATCCCACCAGCATCCGGTCATCGGCGGCTGGTCCGCGATATTGGAATCGATGTTCGTCCAGCCGTAAAACGCGTCCAGATACGGCGTCACCGGGCCTTCGAGAATATTCCACGTACCTTTGAGGTTGTAAGTGAAAAGGTTCATCTTGTGGTTGATGACCTCGGGAACGGGGAGGATACCTTCAGGTATCAAGACGGCCGTGTACCTGGGACTCGACCAGATAAAATCCGCGCCCAGGGCAAACCGGTTATCGAAATTGTAGGCGAAGGACAGACCCCAACCATCGTCGTCATCGATGGCAATCGCAGACCCCTCGCCCGCTTTGCCGACCAGCATCTCGGATGACTGATTGTTGTAAATCACGCCGAATTCCCACATGTCCGACCGATCGTTCTGTGCCGCAGCGGTCGCCGAAAACATCAGCGCCGATACCAAAATAATTATTCGTTTCATTAATTCTTTCCCTTAAATAGACACGGGCCACTTGATACGAGAGCCCAACCGTTAGACCTAGACTAACACGAACTAGTTGCGCATTTATCAATCGCCCCGCAGCTGCACTTTACGGCGGCGGCGGTGCGCATGCAGTAAAGGCTCGGTATATCCGTTCGGTTGCCCACACCCCTTGAATACGAGGTCGCACGCCGCCTCGAAAGCGATGCTGCCCTCCAGATCGTCGCTCATTCTCGTGTAGCCCGGGTCGCCGGCATTTTGGTCATCAACAACTGCCGCCATGCGGCGAAACGATTTCATCACTTGTTGATCTGTTGTTACGCCGTGCAACAACCAGTTCGCAATATGCTGGCTCGAAATTCGAAGCGTGGCGCGATCCTCCATGAGGCCGACATCCTGGATATCGGGAACCTTGGAGCAGCCGACACCCTGATCGATCCAGCGAACGACATATCCGAGAATGCTCTGCACGTTATTGTTGACTTCATTTTGAATCGTCTGCAGATCGAGGCCAGACGGATTGCATAGCGGAGGCGTCAGGATGTCATCAAGACTTGCAAGATCTCTCGATGCGAGCTCAACCTGCCTTTGTCTCACATCAACCGCGTGGTAATGCATCGCGTGCAACGTTGCCGCGGTCGGTGACGGCACCCAGGCACAACTCGCGCCCGCCTCAAGCTGTGCTTGCTTAGTGTCCATCATTTGTTTCATTTCGTCAGGCATTGCCCACATGCCCTTACCAATCTGGGCTCTGCCGGGCAATCCGCAACGAATTCCCGTGTCGACGTTCCAGTCTTCGTAAGCATCGATCCATGGCTGCGCCTTAATCTCTTCTTTGGGACGTACGACGCCCGCGTGCATGCTGGTATGAATCTCGTCACCCGTTCTATCGAGGAACCCGGTGTTGATGAATACGAGTCGCTCACGGACGGCACGAATACACTCCTGCAAATTGACCGTCGTGCGCCGCTCCTCGTCCATGACCCCGACTTTGAGCGTATTTTTTTTGAGACCCAGCAATTCTTCGACACGATCGAACAGCGTGTTTGTGAACGCGGCTTCATTCGCTCCGTGCATTTTCGGCTTCACAATATAGACGCTGTTGCTGCGACTGTTTGGCAAGCGATGTGATTGCCGGGCATTCACCATGGCACACGCAGAAGTGATGACCGCGTCGAGGATGCCCTCGAAAATCTCGTCACCGTTACGATCCAGAATCGCATCGGTCGTCATCAAGTGGCCGACATTTCGAACGAGCAACAAACTGCGACCGGACAGCACCAATTCGCCACCACCATTTGTCGTGTACCGGCGGTCATTGTTTAAAGCGCGCGTCATCATAGAACCGGATTTGGGAAAGCTGGCCGTGAGTACGCCCTGCATTAGTCGCAACCAATTACGATACACGTGGACCTTGTCCCCGGCATCGACCGCCGCGACCGAATCTTCGCAATCTTCTATGGTTGTAATTGCTGACTCGAGTATGACATCGCTGATGTGGCCGGGCGCATCGCGTCCCACCGGGTGATTCGGATCAATCCGAATTTCAATGTGTAGACCATGATTCTGAAAAAGGTAGCAACGCCTGTCGCCGTCCTCGGAGTACCCGACGAATGATTTCGCTTTTTTAAATTCGTCGTGGTTTCCGTCGGCGTAGCTGCTTGTCCCCAGCGGTATCGTACGATCGAGAAAGTCTGATGCGTAAGCAATAACTGCTGCCCCACGCAGCTTGTTGTACGAGGAACCACGCGTCTGGCCATTGTCTTCCGAAATAACATCGGTGCCGTAAAGCGCGTCATACAGACTGCCCCATCTTGCGTTGGCCGCATTCAGTGCAAAGCGGGCATTGCCGACCGGGACGACCAGCTGTGGGCCGGCAATCGCCGCAATCTCGTCATCGACGCCTTCTGTCGTGATCTGGAAAGGCTCGCCCGACTCCTGCAGATAATCAATCTCGCGGAGGAAAACAACGTATTCCGCATGATTCCAGGGCTGCCCGTCTCGTGCGATATGCCACGCGTCGATTTGTGCCTGGAGCGCATCGCGGCGAGCCAGGAGGTCGCGATTCGCGGGTGTCAGGTCTTCGAGCAGCGATTCAAGGTCACGCCAGAATCGGGCGCTGTCGAAATCGATTGCCGGCAGCAGCTCGCTCTCGACAAAATCGTGGAAAACAGGATCAACCTGAAGATTGCCGACTTGTCTATTTTCCGTAGACCCCACGGCAATCCTCTGGTCAATAGTTTATGCCACGAACTGTTCCTCTTCGGTGCTACCGTCTAACGCCGTCGTGGACGACAGACCATCCATGATCGTATTCTGCACGGCATCGAAGTAACCAGCACCTACAAAGGACTGATGCTTGGCGGCACGGAATCCGAATTGTTCGTCTGCGAATTCCTGCTGCTGAAGCTTCGAGTAAGCATACATCCCATCTGTTTTGTAAGCACGAGCCAATTGGAACATGCTCAGGTTCAGGGCGTGCCATCCGGCGAGCGTAATGAACTGGAATTTATAGCCCATTCTGCCGAGTTCTTCGCGAAAGTGACGCATTGTCACGTCGTCCAGATTCGACTTCCAGTTGAATGATGGCGAGCAATTGTAGGCCAGCAACTTGCCCGGGAACTCGGCATGAATCGCCTCGGCAAAGCGGCGCGCCTGTTCGAGATCGGGCTTCGATGTTTCACACCAGATCAAGTCTGCGTACGGTGCATATGCCAGGCCCCGCGCGATCGCCTGGTCAATGCCTGGGGTCGTGCAGAAGAATCCTTCCGCTGTCCGTTCGCCTGTAATAAACGGGTGATCGCGTTCGTCTGTGTCCGAGGTAATCAGGTTCGCAGCATCTGCGTCGGTTCGTGCAATCAACAGGGTCGGAACACCGAGGACGTCCGCCGCGAGTCTCGCAGCCGAAAGCTTGGCGACTGCCTCACTCGTCGGAACAAGCACCTTGCCACCCATGTGGCCGCACTTTTTGGCGGACGAAAGCTGGTCCTCAAAATGCACGCCTGCCGCCCCGGCACGAATCATGCTCTTCATCAGTTCGAAGGCGTTAAGGTTACCGCCGAAACCGGCTTCGGCGTCGGCAATGATCGGTGCGTACCAATCGATGCTCGTGTCACCTTTCAGCGCGTGGATTTCGTCGGTACGCTGTAGCGCATTGTTAATCCGCTTCACCATTTTCGGTACCGAGTCGACGGGGTACAGGCTTTGATCGGGGTACATTTCGCCCGAGCTATTGCCGTCGCCTGCAACCTGCCAGCCCGAACAGTAGATCGCCTTGAGGCCCGCCTGCACTTCCTGGATCGCCTGGTTACCCGTCAGGGCGCCCAGACCGCACAAGGGTTGCTCCTGGTTCACGAGCCGCCAGAATTTGTCGGCGCCATTTCTCGCCAACGTGTACTCAACCTGCACCGTGCCGCGTAGCTTGACGACATCCTCGGCACTGTAATTACGCTCGATTCCCTTCCAACGCGGGCTCTGGGCCCACTCGGATTCCATTCTGCTTACTTGATCGCGTCGTAACATGTCGGCCCCCTAAATGGCTCTCACGGTAATAAAAAACGTGAAAATCACGTCCTTGAGCGATATAGTACTCATCTTAGGGTTGAAATTTCACAGAGAAAATTTCACACTGTTAATTTCACAGATAACCAGATTATGACCACTCATAAGGGATTGCGGCGCAGGGCCCATTTCCTGGGCACCAAGATCAAGTCACTGCGCAAGCGCAATAATCTTACGCTCGAGGATTTGTCGGTGCGTTGCGTGCAGGTCGATGCAGAGGCCGCTCCTTCCGTGTCCTACCTGTCAATGATCGAAAATGGCCGGCGGGTCCCGTCCGAGGCATTGCTGCGGATTGTTGCGGACATTTTTCAGAAGGACGTCGATTGGTTTTTCGACCAGTCTCTGGACGACCCGGCGATCGATCCGGCGCCCGCCGGTTCCCCCGTCAGCGGCCTGCCCTTCGAGCCGGCCTTCCTGTTCTCGGAAAGCCTGTTGCAGCTGGCGATCCCGGAACTGCTCGCCCAGACCGGCACCACGGGGCGCCAGTTCGCGCATCTCCTGATTCGCGCGCACCAGGAATCCAGTCATAACCGCTTCCCGGATATCGAACGCGCGGCCGAAAGCGTCGGCAGGAAGCTTTTTCCCTTACGTCTCGACAACGTGTTTGATTTCGCTGCAGACCTCGGTCTGGAGATCCAGTGGTTCGACAAATCACCGTTCAAGGATCGTGGCGACACAGATTTGCCGCTCGACACGGTCGTGCGCTCATTTTTCGATGCACCGAACAAAATTTACCTGAATAACGCCCTGAAAGAGACACCGTCGCGACTCAAGTTTGCCCTGGCGAACAATATCGCCCACAAGGTTCTGCATGACGGCGATGGCGCACGTGCACCGCAAGTATCGGGTGGCCGCGTGACGGGTCGAAGGCACGACGCAGAATCGCCCAATGTTGACGCGCAAGACATCTTGTTCGCCTGGCGGGATTTCGAGTGCAGCTACTTTGCGGCCGCCCTGCTTGCGCCAAAGACACCGTTTCGACAATTTCTCGCACGCCATGCCTACGCGATTGACGTTGGCGATAAGGCCGAGCTCAGTGCGACCCTGGTGATGCGCCGCATGTCGAGCGTCAGCCCATATAAGCACTGGCATTACTTCGACGCGTATCCGCCCGGAAACTTGCGTGCAGTGTATCGAGGCAATGGCATTCCGCTGCCGTGGGGAAACATGAGGATGGTGTCCGACCCATGCCAGCATTGGGCCGTTTTCAGGATGCTTAATACACGCTCGACCAAACCGTCTGCGCAGATATCCGTGTTGCGAAGCGGCGATGACAAGCGCCTATATTGCTGTCAGTCGATTCGCAGTAAGGATGCCGCCGGCAATCCACATGTATTGTGTGTTGGCGTCGACCTCGCCCCGGCCTTACAGGCACAGAACATCGATCCATCGGAAACAATTGATGAGATTGAAAGGAGCTGCAACGCGACGGGCGGCACCGGGGCCATTCCGAAGATTGCACAACAGCAACTCAATAGCGTTGGCAAAATCCTGAACATCGGCTGGATTGCCGAGGGCGCCCAGAAAGACGCGACGATCATCTGCCCGCGCAGTACGACGTGCCCGCGCGAAAAGCACTGCATCGGCAAACAACCACCCAAACTCAAGCCACAGATTGACCAAATTCGCGAGTCACTGCTCGCAACCAACAGATAACCACAAATAGAGCTACATTGGTGTAGTGTAAATGCCGCCCCGCAGAATAATAATCGAGCATTGCCATGAATCTCGGAGTTACTGAACGCGTCCGCCCCATACTGGACGCCGTACGGTCGTTTATCAGCGACCGTGTCATTCCTGTCGATGCGGAGTATTTATCTGAAGTAGATATTGGTGATCGCTGGTCACAGACCGACCGACAACGAGAGATTCTGGATGAACTCAAATCCAGTGCCCGCGAACAGGGGCTATGGAATTTCTGGTTGACAGACAGCGAGCGAGGCAATGGGCTAAATACCGTCGAATATGCCTACATTGCAGAGGAAACAGGCCGCGCGCACCTGGCCGCCGAGGTATTTAATTGCAGCGCGCCGGACACTGGCAACATGGACGTACTCGAGCGCTTCGGTACCGACGAGCAAAAAAAACAGTGGCTGGAACCGTTGCTCAATGGCGAGATTCGTTCGGCGTACGCAATGACCGAACCGGACGTCGCGTCATCCGACGCAACTAACATTTCAACGACGGCTGTACTGGATAGTGGCAACTGGCTTATCAATGGCGAGAAGACGTACATCTCGGGGGCCGGTGACGAACGTTGCAAAATCCTCATCTGCATGGTCAAGACCAATCCTGAAAACGATCGCCACGAGCAACACTCGCAGATACTCGTGCCGATCGACACGCCTGGCGTCGACATCGTACGCGGCATGCAGGTGTTCTCGATCGACGATGCACCGCATGGTCACATGCACATTCGTTTCGACGACGTGCGCGTGCCGGAGTCTAATATTATCCTCGGTCCGGGACGTGGTTTTGAAATCGCACAGGGCCGGCTGGGTCCGGCTCGAGTCCACCATTGCATGCGCGCGATCGGCATGGCGGAGCGCGCGCTGGCCCTGATGTGCCATCGATCCGTATCGCGCAAGGCATTCGGCAAGCCGCTCGCACAGCTCGGTGGCAACTACGACAAAATCGCGTCCGCTCGAATGAATATCGACATGGCGCGACTGCTGACACTGCAGACCGCGCACATCATCGACACCGCCGGTGTTTCTGATGCGCAGGACTCGATCTCGAAGATCAAAGCCGTCGTCCCCAATGTCGCTGTCGAGGTTATCGACGATGCGATCCAGATGCATGGCGCGGCAGGCCTGTCGCAGGACTTTCCCCTGGCGGCGATGTACATGGCAGCCCGTTCATTGCGGCTGGCAGACGGCCCGGACGAAGTACACCGCATGGTGGTTGCACGCAACGTATTGCGCCCTTATATCAAGGCTCTTAAGTAAGGAGTCGCTATGACTATCAGATTGGATGGCCAGGTTGCCATCGTGACCGGCGCGGGCCAGGGACTGGGTCGCACGCATGCCCTGGCGCTCGCGGAACGCGGCGCCATAGTAGTCGTCAACGATCTCAATAACGCTGCATCTGTAGCGGGCGAAATCAACGACTCGGGTGGCGAAGCGATTGCGAACGATGCCAACGTCACTGACTACGCACAAGTCGAAGCAATGATCGATCAATCGAAGGATGCGTGGGGTCGCATCGACATTCTGATCAATAACGCCGGCATCCTTCGCGACAAGACATTCCACAAGATGACCATCGAAGACTTTCGTCTCGTCGTCGATGTACACCTTATGGGCAGCACGAACTGCACCAAGGCTGTTTGGGAAATAATGCGTGAGCAGTCCTATGGCCGCATTGTTTTCACCACGTCGAGTACAGGCTTGTACGGCAATTTTGGACAGGCTAATTATGGGGCCGCGAAGATGGCGATGGTTGGGCTGATGAACACGCTGCACCTTGAGGGCGCGAAATACGACATTCACGTGAACTGCCTCGCACCAGCCGCCGGCACGGCCATGACAGAAGGCCTGTTTCCAGATGACGTATACGAATTGTTAACGCCGGAATCCGTCAGTCCGGGCGTCGTCTTCCTGGTCGGCCCGGATGCACCGAGTCGCGTCATATTGACTGCGGGTGGCGGTGCCTTCGCGGTCTACAAGGGCTTTGAAACTGACGGCGTCAGCTTGTTGCCCGACCAGCTAAGTCCGGAGGGCATTACAGCTGCCTGGAACGCCATCACCGACGAAGATGGCATGAGAGTATTGGCCAGCGGCTTTGAGCAGGCCAGCAAATTCGCAATCAAAGGCGCCGCAAGACAAGGGAAAAAATCATGAGAGAAGCGGTTATCGTATCAACGTCGCGCACGCCAATCGGCAAGGCTTATCGAGGTGCGTTCAACAACACGGAAGCTGCAACGCTTGGCGGCCATGCTGTCAGGCAAGCGGTAGAGCGAGCCGGTGTGGACCCTGCCGAAATCGACGACGTCATCATGGGCTGTGCGATGCCGCAAGGCACCCAGGGCCACAATATCGGTCGGCAAATCGCGCTGGCGGCCGGCCTGCCTGTCACGACCGCAGGCATGACCGTGGATCGCCAGTGTTCGTCCGGCATGATGGCTATCGCTTTGGCTGCAAAGACGGTGATCGCCGATAACGTTGACATCATGGTTGGCGGCGGTCTCGAGTCGATCAGCCTGGTGCAGAACGAGCACATGAACACGTATCGCGCCACCGACCCACGCCTGTTAGAAATTCACGAACACATTTATATGCCGATGATCGATACGGCCGAGGTAGTTGCGAACCGCTACAACGTCAGCCGCGACGCGCAGGATGAGTATGCATTGCAAAGCCAGCAACGAACTGCGGCCGGACAGGATGCCGGTCGTTTCGATGATGAGATCGTGCCACTGCCATCGAACAAAGGCGTCATGAACAAGGAAACAAAGGAAATCACATTTGAAGACGTCACACTCGAGAAAGACGAAGGCAATCGCCCGGAAACGACACTCGAGGGCCTGGCTGGACTAAGAACCGTGCGCGAGACCGGCGTCATTACGGCGGGCAATGCAAGTCAGCTCTCGGATGGCGCATCCGCCGTCGTCGTTATGGAAGCAGGCATTGCCGAGAAACGTGGCCTGGAACCATTGGGAATTTATCGTGGCACGGCTGTCGCTGGCTGCGAGCCCGACGAGATGGGCATTGGCCCGGTATTCGCGGTACCGAAACTGCTGGCACGAACTGGACTGGTCATGGACGACATCGATCTTTGGGAACTCAATGAAGCGTTCGCCGTGCAAGTCATTTATTGTCGCGACAAACTCGGCATTCCAGGCGACATACTGAATGTTGACGGCGGCGCTATTTCGATCGGACATCCCTACGGCATGTCAGGCGCACGTATGGTGGGTCACGCGCTTATCGAAGGCCGACGCCGCGGCGCAAAATACGTTGTCTGCACGATGTGTATCGGCGGCGGCCAGGGCGCAGCGTCACTTTTCGAGATCTCCTGAAAAGTAGCCTGCCTCAGATAATCCCGGCCGCGATCAGTTCTTCGGTATAGCCGAATTTTTCGCGCTCCGTGATGTGATCCGGATAGAGAATGCCATCCAGGTGATCGTGTTCATGTTGAAAAACGACCGCGTGAAAACCCTCCGCTTCGCGTTCGACTAGCATGCCGTCCTGATCAAATCCCCGGTACTTGATCCGTGCGCGCCGCTCAACGTAGCCGCGCATTCCCGGCACCGATAAGCAGCCTTCCCAGAAACCGGCAACTTCGTCACTGATCACCGAATACTCGGGATTGATCAGGACGGTTGTCGGCACCGTTTCAACGTCGGGATATCGCGGGTTTGAGTCCAGCCCGAAAATCATGACACGCTTTAGAACGCCAATCTGTGTTGCCGCCAGTCCCGCCCCGTCGGCCGCCTCCATCGTGTCGAACATATCTTCGATAAGTTCGTGCAATTCGGGCGTATCAAACGCTTCAACGGATTTTGCTACCTCACGCAGCCGCGGGTCGCCAATTCTCAATATAGGTCGGATTGCCATGTTTGATCAGGCCTCGGATAGCTGTACGATCTGCTTGCCTGTGTTGCCGCCCTTGAGCATGTCGATAAAAGCCTGCGGCGCATTTTCGATACCCTCGGCAATTGTTTCGCGGTACTTAAGTTTCCCTTCCGAAACCCAGTCGATTGCTTTGCCGACATACTCTTCGCTGGCATCCGGATGGTCAGTAACGATAAATCCGCGCATGGTCAGTCGCCGTCCGATCATGAGCATCATGCCCCTTGGCCCTGGTTGTGGATCCTCTTCGTTGTAATCGGCGATCATGCCGCAGACTGCGATTCGTCCATAATCCCGCATGTTCCAGAGAACTGCCTCGAGAATCTCGCCGCCAACATTTTCGAACAGCACGTCAACGCCGTCAGGGCAAGCGTCTTTTACGCTGGCCACCAACGAATTGCTGTTCTTGTAATTGAACGCCGCGTTGTAGCCAAATTCTTCTTTGAGTAATGCCACCTTTTGGTCCGAACCCGCTGAACCGGCGACGCGGCAACCGTGAATACGCGCAAGCTGGCCAACGACGCTGCCAACTGCACCGGATGCCGCTGTAACAAATACATGATCGCCGGCTTTCGCTTCCGCAATTTTCATTAGCCCGACATAGGCTGTCATGCCCGGCATACCAAGAATGCCGAGATGCCAAGACAACGGTGCCGAACTCTGTGCCAATTTTCGCAGCTGCCGGCCATCGCAGACCGAGTAATTTTCCCAGCCAAGCATGCCTATCACGTACTCGCCCTCGGCAATGCCATCGAAATTGCTCGCTTCGACTTGCCCAACGACGCCTGCCTGAAGAACCTCAGCGATTTGAAACGGCGGAATATAGGATTTAACGTCGTTCATGCGGCCGCGCATATAGGGGTCGACTGACAGAAATATATTTCTGACGAGCACCTCGCCATCGCCGGGCTCCCCCATTTCGGCCTCGGTCAACTCGAAATTATCGGGCGTTACCCAACCGGAGGGTCGGCTCAACAGCCGGATCTGTTTGTTTCTCACTGCTCTTTGTCCTGGTAAGTCAATCCTGAATCGAGATACTCGATTGCCCTTACGAAATAGTTCACTGGTGGCATTCGATGCGCGTGGTTACGAATTGTAATGAGCTCCGAGTTTTCAACGCCGGCTTTTTTGTAGTCGTTGTAGACGCGCCTTGTGTTTTTAATTGCCTCATCATAGGTACCAACTATAAATACGTGGCGGTTCTCTCGGATTTGGTCGATTTTCGGCGGAGTGTTTTCTTCCCAGAAGACTGCGCCTGCAATGTAGATACCACCTTTAAATTTATCCGGCCATAGCGCCGCGACCCGCATTGCGGTCATGCTACCACCGGAATAACCTGCAACGTACAGGCGCTCCGTGTTGATTTTGTAAGTCTTGGCAAGCACGGACGGTGCAAGTAGCGCTTTGAGTGCGCGCTCGGCGACCGGGTTCTTGTTGCCGGCGCCATTTGCACCAATCCAGATCAGGTTATTTTCACGGAGCAAGTCGTTCCAGGCCCTTGGCGGGCCGCCGTTCTCACGAGGACTGACATAGACCACAACACCAGGTGGATTGTCAGCCGAATAATTGTGAGGGACGTACAGTTGCCAGTCGAGTTCTTCGTCAGCCGGAAAGACATCAGACAATCCCTGAGCACCGTCTTCGCCGATGACATCGATCGGTGTCATTGACACTTTGAAGTAACCGGTCTCCGGCTCGCTTTCCTGTGCACTAGGGCTGCCCGCCCACAACAAGGCGAACAGGCAAATGGCAGTAGTTCGATTCAGTCTCACACGCGTGTCCTTTTTACAGCTTATCTTTAATGGAATAGCACAACATGAGAATTTCTTAGCTGCTTGTGTTCAGACGGACGATTGCGGACGGATTGGCGTGCCGTCGAAGAATCGGCTGAGTTGAAATTCAGACAGATCGATACCGGAATCCGTATTCGTTAGCATCCCGGCAATGGCTTTGCCCGCGCCAGGCCCGATACCGAAACCGTGTCCACTAAATCCCGTCGCGATATAAAAACCGGGAAGACTCGCCGCTTGATCAATCACCGGTATGACATCCGGCGTCGTATCAATCATACCCGCCCAGGATTCGACAATCTTGACGCCAGCAAGCTGCGGAAAAATCTTGTCAACGTTGTGACGGATGTTTCTGAGTACTCTTTGGTTTGGTTTTGGATCCAGCACGCGGGATTTCTCAAAGGGTGACTCGGTTTCGAGTGACCATGTTTTTGGCGCCGACCATTCCTCGACGAAGTCCCGGCCGATCGACACACGCACACTTCCCATGTCCATCAGGAATGCGCGCAGGTATTTCATTCCGAAACGAAAGGTTGACGGTGTAATTGGGTAGTTCAGATTCGTGCCAAGTGCCAGCGTATACCCACCGTCCTGACGTCTCCGAATTCCGATACGGTCATCATAAAGATTGCCTTCAAGAAGGATATCTGAGGGTGCCGTTCGTGCGACGGTTCCATGAATCTTGAGCTGTGGCACTGTGATGCCCAACGAGCGGCAAAACATTGAGGTCCAGGCACCTCCGGCGCAAAGCACGATCGAAGTCTTGATAACGCCGTGCTCAGTGACAGCCGACGACACTTTGCCGCCGCTAGCCTCAATTCCGCGGACAGCACAAGACGACAACACAGTGGCGCCGGACCGGACTGCTGCACGCGCGATTGCCGGCGTCGCTATGTGCGGTTCTGCCCTGCCGTCTGTTGCCGTGTACAACGCGCCCTTCCAGTTTCCTCTACCACCGGGTACGTGCTGTGCGAGCTCCCTGGCATCGATCATTCGAGTACCAATTCCGTACTCATCTGCAGTCTCGACCCGTCCTGCATACCTGTTCATTTGCCGGTCGGTCGTCGCCGCATACAAAACGCCATGCTCGCAATACCCGACATCCTCACCAATTTCATCTTCCAGCCCGCGCCAAATGCGCATACTCTCGATGATCATCGGCATTTCACGTGAGTCGCGTCCCTGCTGCCGAACCCAGCCCCAGTTCCGGCCCGATTGCTCGCCCGCGATATGGCCTTTCTCGCAAACAACAACTTCAACGCCCTGCTTCGCCAGGAACCACGCCGTCGATATGCCTACGATTCCGCCGCCGATGATGACAACGTCTGCCGAAGATGGAATTGACTGTGGCGGCGTGAGTGGGCCGCTCCACGTTTTTGCTACGAGGTTCTCTGCGAGCGGATCGGACATAAATGGTAGTGCCGATGACAACATCGGCAGCCTTCGGTAGAGTCGCCAGACAGTCCGCGAGTATGCCCAAAAAACAATGCCGTCGTTGCCTCAAATCGAGATCAATCCCGAGCTACTGGTCCGCATCGAGCAGATTGCGGATGGGCACGTCTGCGCGATCGTCGATAATTTTTTGAAGCATCCGCATGACGTTGTCGAGTACGCGACCAACAATGAGGATGCATTTTACACTCCCGATGTTGGCTACCCGGGTGTGTTGTGTGACATCGACGCCGGTACGATGAGCGATGTTTACCGGTTTATTCGCTCACGAATGAGCCAGCAATTCTCCTTTTTCAAAGGTGGCATTACACTTGCGACGAACCTGTCAATGGCAACGATGCAACCGGACAAACTCGCGAATTTGCAACGACTTTGCCATACGGATCCGCGTCAACGAATGGACCGACAAAATTACGCGGCGCTTGTCTACCTTTTCGAAAACGAAGCGCTCGGCGGGACGGGCTTTTACGAATGGAAAGAGCGTGAATTAATTGAACAGGCAACGGTGCTTGAAGCTGAGAATCCTGCTAAGGCGCTCGCGTTTCTCCAAGAGCACTTTGCCACCTATGCAAAACCCGCTTGTTACATGACCGAAAGCAACGAAATTGCCGAACGGATCAGCGAGATTCCTGCCCGATTTAATCGCATGATTTTCTATTCCGGCGATGTGCCGCATAGCGCCCAAATAGCGTCGCCCGAATTGCTAAGCGACGACATCAGCAAAGGCCGATTGACACTAAACTGCTTCGCCAGCGTACGAGCCCGCTAAGCATCAACACCCTCACCCCGGGCTTGCGGCGATTGTGTCAATATTCCAACCATCATCACTGCGATCGCGACGATAGGCGCAACGAACAATGGGTGAATAGATCCAAGCCAGTTATCAATTTTCTCAAACCAGAAAATTTGTGATGCACATCCTGCTGTTGCCGCAGCGAGGATAGCCCAGAAACCGGCATGTGCCGGCGTGTTTCTCCAGAACACCGACATGACAAACGGAATAAAGATCGCCGCCGGTGCCACGAGTGTTGCGAATACGACCAGGCTGACGACGCCAGGAAAAATCATTGTGGTTCCGAGCGACAATGCCGCGAGCGCAGCAACAATGATTCGTGAGTGTTTGATCTGCTGTTCGTCGGTCGAGCCTTTGCCGAGGATCGGTTCATACAGATCCTGAACAGCCAGCGAAGAGGCTGCCGCAAGAAACGATGAAGATGTCGACATCGTTGCGGCGATAATGGCCGTGATTATCAACGCCCGGATTCCTTCCGGTAGAATCTGCGCGACGAGTTGCGGCAACGCATTGTCCGCCCGTTCCAGCCCCGGCAACAACGCCGCGGCAATTAATCCGAGGCCCGCAACGCAGGCGCCGAACACAACGTAATTGCAACCTGTAAACAAATACGCAAAGCGCGCCGTAGCCGGATCCTTTGCGGCCAGGGCACGCTGCATGTAAGCCTGATCAACGCCGTAGCTGTACATCGCAAGTGCGCCCCAGGCGAGTGGCGTCCACAGGCCCATCTCCGTCAGGCTGAAATGAGTTGCGGGCAAATTCGATTGTAGACCTTCCATGCCACCCACGGCGATCCAACCGAGAACGAGCGCGATTATGATGCCGGTCATCAGGACAACGTATTGCAAGGCGTCTGTCCATACGACGGCCCAAAGACCGCCCATCATCGTATAAATCGCGAATGCGCCAGTCGTAATCACAGCGGCCATGGGTACGGATACCGGGAATAATGCCGACAGGAGTAGCGCCGATACCTGGATCTGTACGGCGACAAAAACGACGGCTTCGATGATTTCCAGCACGGCCGTAAGGCGTTGTGTACTGACGCCGAACGTCGTACCGATGTATTCGGGGATAGTCGACATCTGCATCTTGCGAAGTTTCGGGGCGATGAAAAGCCCGATCAGAATGTAGGCTGGAATCGCAGCGTAATTCCAGTAAATACCCGACAGGCCGACGGCGTAGACCAACCCGGCACCGCCAATCAGCCCGGATCCCGAAAACTCCGTCGCTGCAAGGCTCAGTGACGCAGGCAACTTGCCAAGGTCGCGGCCGCACAAGTGAAAGTCCTCGGTGCTTTTGACGCGCTTCGACCAGTACTGGCCTATGGCCAACACGAGACCAATGTAGGAAACGAAAATCGCTATGTCGAGCATGCTGCCTCCCTGATCGCTCGTATGTGCGCGGGGCCCGTACGGCAACAACCGCCGATGATCACCGCACCAGCATCAACCCACTGCCGTGCCGCGCCCGCCCAATCCAGCGCCGTTACCGTTCCGGACCATGACTTGGTGCCAGCATCGTAATCCTCGCCCGAATTTGGATACACGACAATAGCCTTATTCGGTATTGCCTCGCGCAAAGTACCAATCAGTGGGGTAACAAACTGAGGGCGCGTGCAATTAACACCAACAGCGAGCACGCGCGGGTGATTTCGAAACAAAGCGGCCGCTTTAGCGATTGGCGTACCGTCGCTGATACTGTTTTCGTCGCGACAACTGAATGAAATCCATGCCGGATGTCTCCCGTTTTCGAGCAACTTGCACAATACCTCTGCTTCGTCGAATGATGGAATTGTTTCGCAAGCGAGTAAGTCAGCACCGCTATTGTCGAGAATTTCCAGTCGCTTCCGATGAAACTCCCGTAATTCATTGGCGCCGACGGAATAGTCGCCCGTGTATTCAGAACCATCACTCATGGCCGCGCCATATGGGCCTACACTTCCTGCGATCAGGGGCCTGCGTTCTTTAGTCGAATTGTCGTGGGAAAATTCGTCCCGCGCCTGTATCGCGAGTTCAACCGAGCGAGCTACCAGGTTTGGTTCGGTTGCCTGGTAACTCGCCGTAATAATGATCTCAGCTCCAACGTCGAGAAAAGCGCGATGCGCATCGACAATCGCCTGCGGATTCGACTCGATCATCGATGCCGACCACAACGGATTGTCGATACGGCACCCCTGCGCCTCGAGTTGAGTCGCAAGACCACCGTCAATGACAGTCAGCGTATTTCCTGCGAGCAGCGATTCAAATCTCGAACAAGTCAATTAACGAAGTTTCTCCAGCTTCTGCATAAATCCCGCACCAATTAGCTCGGTCATGACATGTTCGCCATTTGGCACAATCTCGAATACTGAATCTACGCCGCCCGCATTAAGTTTGTCATGCGCGTCGCGCGCGGACCGTTGCCAGTAACGGTCGTTTTCACCCACGACGAACTGGACCTTCACTGATTGCAAAGCGTCTATATCGTCGCCAGACACGCCGCGCGGGTTTCCTGCCATGCCGGTAATGCTATGGAATCGTTCCGCATGATCGGTAATCAACCTGAAGATTCCGGCGCTGTTGGCGCTCCAGCAGACCGCGTGAAACTTGCCGCCTTCAATGTTGATTTCCGCGAGCACCGCATCGAGAAGAGCGTCGATGTTGTCTTTCGTGTCACTCTCCCACAGCTGCGCATCAACGATGATCCAGCCGTCGATGTGCGGCTCCGTACGCCAGTAGAATCCCGCCTCCGCGCCCTCTTCACCGTCGCCCGGACCGATCAGTACAGGATAGCTAGCCTCCGTATCGTATCCCGGCGGCAAATGCACCGCGTATGAAATCGATTCACCAGAGTTTATTGTAAGCTGCCGGTACAGAGTTTCTCCGTCACCGGCGAGAACGGAGACGGGCGCAAGCAGAACCAGTGTTACGATGAATTTGATGACTCTCACACCCATGATGTTTCTCCCCCTGTTGCTCGGCGCCGCACTATTGGGTTGCCAGCAAGTATCGCAACCGGAAATAACACGTACACCATACACGCCCGACAGCGGTAGCGTCGCCGTACGTTGTGGTGTCTTGATCGATGGGCTTGCAGATAATGTTATTGAAGACCGACTCGTTGTCATCCATCATGGTCGCGTCGCGGCTGTCGTCGCCGGCGATTCCGAGGTTCCGCTCGGCATGCCGTTTCTCGACCTGGGCAAGTCCACCTGTCTGCCCGGTCTGATCAACACGCACGTGCACTTGCTCGAAAGGGGATCAGACTCGAACGACTACGACTACTATTATCGATCCACTCAGGACCAGTTCAATCAGCGAGTTTTGGAAGCAGCCGAAGACGCCTTGCTATCCGGCTTTACGACGGTGCGAAACCCCGGCGACTATGTTCCGGCCGCAATTACTTTTGCGCGAGACGACATCAGGGCTGGCCGGGCACTCGGCCCGAGAATTCGAACAGGTGGCCCGTTTCTGACGATCGAAAGCGGCGGCGGTGACCTAGTCATTCCAGATCACGACCCCGACGACATTCCACCCTCCGCACGACTTGGCGTCGCAAGCGGACCCGACGAGTTTCGGGAGAAAGCACTTAACGCCATCGACGCTGGAGCGGATTTTCTCAAGGTCATCGCCTCTGGCGCAGTGTTTTCATACGGACCGGACCCAGGCCTTCCCGAAATGACTTATGAGGAGATCGCCGCTGTTGCCGACGTTGCGCGGGAGGCAGGCCTAAAGGTCACGGCTCACGTGCACAGCGCACAATCGGGGCGGGACGCCATTCGCGCCGGTGTCGATTCCATCGAGCATGCGTCCCTGTTAACCGACGAAGTCCTGGCACTCGTCGAAGAGCACGGCATTGCTTTATCAATGGATGTCTACAACGGGACTTACACTGACACCGTCGGCCGTCAGATGGACTGGCCCGAGCACATCCTGCAGCGAAACACTGACACTACCGAAGCACAGCGTGTCGTGTTCGAGAAAGCTTACAAGCTCGGTATTACGATCATGTATGGCACCGACGCCAGCATTCATCCGCACGATATGGGCGCCTGGCAATTCAAAATCATGGTCGAGCGCGGCATGGCGCCAATGGATGCGATCAAGAGCGCGACGTCAGTGCCCGCCGATCACATGGAGATCGCTGATGATGTTGGCGCGATCGAAGCCGGCCGTTACGGAGACCTAATTGCCGTCAGCGGAAACCCGCTCGAAGACATGATGGTCATGAGAGATGCCGATGTCGTCATTAAAGGCGGGCTGGTTTTCAAATACGACAAAGCCAACGAAGCAAACTAGTCTTCGAGTTCACTCCAGAGCTGTTGTACCCAGTCGCGAATTCGCAACGACTCTTCCCAACGGTTTGACAACTCGCGTTGCCATCGGTCGGTAATCGCGTACGGCGGCGGACCAAGCTCACACAGAAATACGAGCTCACCATCGTCACCGTTGCGCTGACGCCAGCCTTGCATACCCTCCTTCCACCAGCCTTTGAAAATTTCTACCCACTCCTGGTGTTGCGGAAAATCGATTTGAATCTGGACTTGTTCGCGATTCGCGATGCGGCCCTGAAAGCAATCGGAACGATTAAGGATGCTCGAAATATATTCCTGATTGATTTCGCTGATGGGGTTACGCATCTCCCGATCCACCACGAAATGCGAGAGGTCCGCACACAAACGCATCTCGGGCACGAGATCCATTAACTGCAAGGTGTAGTACATATCATTGAGCAATCCGTCGCGATGCGTTTCGAACAGCAGCGGCATTGCATGTTCGTCTGCTTCCTTCAACCAGCGCTGTACGACCGGCACTGCATCTTCGGGCTTGATCGGCATAACGCCGCTAATGACATTGACCACACAAGCGTCCATATAATCCGCAAAATCCAGCAACAGCGTCATGTCATCTTCGCTGGACGGAAACGCATTGATCATGCAGCCGAGTCCGTAGTCCCGATACAGTATTTTGGTCGTCGCGAAGTCCGGGATCTCGGCGGCGGATGGATCGATACACATGCCGTCAAAGCCCGCCTCCGCCACCAGGCGGAAGCACTCTTCATGTGTGAGCTCAGGAACGTGCGGACTGCGCCGCTCCATGCCCCAGAGTGACTGATAGACCTTCAGTTGTTGCATTGCGGCTCTTCAAGCCAAAAGGCCCGCCCACAATAGCCGCTACCGCAATCGAGTTCTAGTACGGACCCGGTGGCGTTGCGCTGCGGCGCGGCGGGAACCAGAACGGCTTGTCCACGACAGTCGCTTTCGCCATCGTTCTGTTCCAGTGCATTTCGCGCTGATAGAAAATCTCTACCCAGATATCGGTGCCAACCGCGCCGTGTGGCATGCGCACTGTGCCAATCGCGACATTCTGTTTGGTGACTGGCGACCAGACCGCCGACGTCACGAAACCAATTTCTTTTCGGTTGTTCTTCGACTTCGCAAAAATGTAGGAGTGATGCGCCGCTTTGTTGCCCTCGATATCGAGCTTGACGAGGCGCCAGGTGGATCCGCGGCGCTTTTCTTCGGCCAGCGCGCGACGTCCATTGAAGTTCGATTTCTTGAAATCGACGAGCCATTCGAGTCCGAGCTCCATGGGAGAACGCGTTCTTCCTGTGCGCACCGTAGGCTTGGCTGGTAAGAAATCCTGGAAAGCGGCGAGATAGCCCGCTTCGACCCTCGACATCTCGAGCGCATGCACGCCGATCGCGCGAATGCCGTGCAACTGACCCGCTGCAAACAGGTCGTCCCACAATAGCTCGGCTTTACCGGGCTCGATCCAGAGCTCGTAACCGAGGTCGCCCGTGAATCCCGTGCGCGACACCATGAGCTCGGCGCCATCGAATTCGAAATGCATCAGACCAAACGGCTTGAGTTCACCGAGGCCATCGAGCCCCATCTTCGTCAATACGGAATACGACGTCGGTCCTTGTACTGCCAAGCCAGCGACCTCCGCTGTTTCCTCGACGATCGACACATCGAACCCTAGCGCCGATGCCAGTAACCAGTCGTAGTGGCGTTCCTGCGAGCAGAGCCGATAGTCACCTTCACGAAGATGAAAAATTGTGCCGTCATCGAGTACCTGCCCGAGGTCATCGCACCAGACCGCGTACGCCACGCGCCCCGGTTTTATCTTCGCCATGTCTCTCGTTACCAGACGATTAAGGTAGGCCAGGGCATCAGGCCCCTTGATCCGGTACTTGGTCATCGGTGTTAGGTCGAATACGGCTGTTGCATTGCGAATCGCAAAGTATTCCGTTTCAGGGCAGTACAGCGCGTCCGGTGTCGAATACCCTTTCCACTCGTGCCAGTTGTTGAGGGTATCGAGCTCGACCATCCTCTCGTAGAACGGTGTCCGTAGACGGCCTTGCGGAACTTCTTGAATGCTCATGCTGCTTTCTCCCGTCCGAGAATGGCTCTCGCGGCATTACGTCCTGCGGCACCGCTAATGCCGCCACCCGGGTGTGCGCCAGCACCGCATAAATACAATCCGTCGACGGGCATGCGGTATTGTGCCGCGCTGCAAACAGGCCGAACAAATAGCAACTGATCCAGCGTTAACTCGCCGTGGTGCCAATGCCCGCCCGTGATATGAAACTCGCGCTCGATGTCGACTGGCGTCAACAATTCACTGGCAGTGATCCGTTCGGCAATATCCGGTGCGTAGCGCTCGATCACGCGAATCGTGGCCGCTTCAAATTCTCGTTTTGCTTCATCCGTCCAACCACCTTTGAGTTCATAAGGTGCGTATTGCACGACCGCCGACATGACGTGCTTGCCGCTCGGCGCAAGCGTGTCGTCGTGGCAACTTGGAAACGTCAACTCAACAACCGGCTCCGGTGAACTCTCTCCATACTTGGCAGGGTCGAAGGCTCGCTCGACGTAATGCTCATCGGGCGCAATGACGAGGCGTTCTCCGAAATCCTCCGTCGACAGGCCATTGATCGTCGGTAAGCCATCGAGCGCCAGGTGCAATTTCGCAGCGTTGCCACGCATGCGCACATGGTGAATGCGGTGTGCAAAACGGGCCTCAACGTGCTGCGCACCGACGAGGTCCATGATGGTGCGCTTCGGATCGGCGTTGGACACCACGGTCATGCTGTCAAATATCTCGCCGTCTTCCGTTTCAACGCCGGCAATTCGGCCATTGTCGACAATGATGCGCTTGACCGGCGTGCCCGTGCGTATCGTAACGCCCGCATTGGTTGCCACGTCGGCCAGCTCATCGCTGATACTCCCCATCCCACCTGCCGGCAGCGCGACCCGCCCGAAGTCACCGGCTAATCGATACAAGTAAGTCATAATCGTATTGGGCGAACGCGGGCCAAGATGCGTTCCTAAAACAGCGTCCAGACTCACTGCTCCTTTGAGCAGGGGGTTATCAAAACGCTCGACGACTTCATCGTGGATGTTCATGAAAATCAGGCGCAGGAACTCCTGCATCTCTTTCCTGCCCAACATTCGAACGCCCAGCCCCAACTGCCCCAAAGCGACAAGATTGGAAATTTCCATGTGGCCAAGGCGTGGTGGTGTTTTGTTGAAAAGCGTATTTAGCAGGCTCGCAAAACGTGCCATGCGTTTGTGAAACGCGCGATAGCTACTCGCATCACTGTCGCTAACGCCATCGACAGATATGCCCTCGATGCGAACGTGCTCGCCGTTTTCACCGAGCGAGATTGTCGTCATGTCGTCTGCTGCGAGTTGTGGCTTCAGTTTCAGTTCTTTGCGAACACTGGGCTGTAATTGATACAGCAGGTGCGCACACGCGGATACCGAGTAACCATCGGCAAACTCACGGGTAATCGCTGCGCCGCCGACCTGATCGTTGGCTTCGAGTACGAGCACGCTCTTGCCGGACTTCGCCAGCAACGCCGAACAGACCAGGCCGTTGTGCCCGCCACCCACAACTATTGCATCGTATTTTTTAGTCATCGCCGAAATTCTCAGGAACAGTATTGGTACGGTTGAGGTCGGCGAGGATTTCCCGCGCCGCATTCGCTCCGGGTGCCGACATCACGCCGCCACCCGGGTGTGTGCTCGAGCCGCACATGTAAAGCCCGGAAACCGGTGAGCGATATTGCGCATAGCCGGGCACCGGCCGGTTAAACAGCAGCTGGTCCATCGTCAGCTCACCGTGAAAAATATTGCCCTCTGCAATTCCTATTTCATTATCGATATCTTCGGGAGTGCGAACCTCGTAGTGCAGGATCAGGCTCTTGAAGTTCGGGCTGTAATTTGCGATCTGATCGATGACGGTCTTGCCGAACGCCTCGCGTTCCGGTTCTGTCCAGGCACGCCCCTCGATCTTGTACGGACAGTACTGCACGAAACAGCTCATGAAGTGCTTGCCTGGCGGCGCCATCGTCGGATCGGTCAGCGTTGGAATCACCATGTCGACATAGGGGTCCTTGGACCAGGTGCCCGCTTTCCAGTCGTCATAGGCCCGCTCCATGCGTTCCATCGAATCGATGAAATGCATGTCACCGTGATACAAGTTGCTGCCCTCTGGAATTGCCGGAAACGTCGGCATGCCATCGAGAGCGATATTCACTTTGCCGGAGGTGCCGCGAAGCTTGAAATTCTCGACACGGTTGTAAAACGCCTCGGGCAGATCGGACTTGTCCATGCACTTAATGAACGTGCTTTTGACATCCATCGCCGATACGACAAGGCGAGCCGATATTTCCTCGCCGTTCTCGAGTGCAACGCCCGTGGTACGGCCGTTTTTGACCATGATTGTGTCGACACCCGACTCCGTGCGCAGTTCACCGCCGTACATCTGGAACGCACCGGCGATTGAATTCGCCACTGCGCCCATGCCGCCACGAGCCACACCCCATGAGCCGACATTGCCGTCAACATCGCCCATGTGGTGATGCAACAGAACATAAGCTGTGCCTGGCGAGTAAACGCCCAGCGCCGTGCCAATAATCCCACTGCCGGAATAGGTCGTTTTGATAACATCCGTTTCGAAATATTCGTCGAGATATTCAGCAACACTCATGGTCCAGAATCGGATGGATTCGTACATCGCGTCTTCGCCCATCTCCATGAACTTCATGCCGATCTCGAGCAGGCCCTTTATGTCCTTGGGCTTGAACGATGTTGGGTCTGGCGCCGTGCGCAATAACTGGTCGCGAATAAAGCGGCATTGCCGCATCGTGTCGGCCGAGTACCGTTCGTAGGCATCGGCGTCATGGCGGGAAAAGCGCGCCCTTTCACGATAAGCCGCTTCCGGATCGTGATACGAGCCAAAGTAGTCACCGTTCTCCATGAACTGGCACGAGCCACCAAACGGCGTGACCTGCAAGCCGTGTTTATGCAGCTCAAGTCCACGGTAGATCTCGGGTCGCAACAGGCTGCAGACATACGAGCAGTTGGAGTACAGCCAGTCCTTGTACAACTCGCGGCTGACGGTCGCCCCACCGATGTAGTCGTTCTTTTCGACACAGACGACATCGAGTCCGGATTTTGCGAGGAAAGCAGCGGTCGTCAGACCATTGTGTCCGGCACCAACGATGATCGCGTCATAAGTCTTCATTCAGTACCGCTCTCAAATGGCTGGATCACAAGAGTCTCACGGTGCGCGCTCATAGTCCAGAAAAATGAATGAGTATTCATTCAATTTATGGCATGATTCAGGCATGGCCGCTACTGCTCCCAAGACTAATCGCCGAACAGCACGGCGTACCGCTTCGCGTGCCGCGAGACGCCAGCAGCTCATTGATGCCACGATGAAATGTATCGCGCGTAAGGGCATGGGCAGCACGACGCTTTCCGATGTCGCCAGAGAAGCCGGCCTATCCCAGGGTATCGTTAACCTGCATTTTGAAAGCAAGGACAACCTGCTCAAGGAAACGCTGAGCAGTCTTGCCGGCGAATACCGCGAGAAGTTTGACAAAGCAGTGGATAAGTCCGGACCCGATGCTGCCGACAAACTCCGCGCCGTGATGGAGCTCGACCTCGGGACGTCTATCTGCAACCAGCGTAAACTCGCCGTGTGGTTCGCATTCTGGGGCGAGGTCAAATCACGACCGACCTACCGGCGCATGTGCGATGAGTGGGACCAACGTTATGAAGAGGTCGTTGCGGCTTTGTGCGACGAGCTTATTGCAGACGGGGACTACCGGAATGTCGAAGCAACGACGATTGCATACGGAATATCGTCAATGATCAACGGGCTTTGGCTGTCGTGCTTGATCAGCCCGCAGACCTGGGATCGCAAGAATGCGATGGGTGCGATAATGAGTTACCTTGGGAACGCCTTTCCAAAACACTTCTAATAACGCAGACGGCATGAGCCAGACAAATACACAATTTGCCCTACCCGGTTTGATCACAGCGCTGTTGACTCTTGCAGGCTGCGGCGACGTCGGCGGATCGACCGGCGGCGACGACAACGTCGTCAATGTCTATAACTGGGCGGACTACATCGCGCCTGACACGATCGAGAAGTTTGAAGCTGAATATGGCATCAAAGTTAACTATGACATGTACGATTCGTCGGAAATTGTCGACGTCAAAATGCTCGCGGGCCGTAGTGGCTACGACGTAGTGTTCCACAGCAATCAGTACTCTTCCCGTCTGGCGCCTGTCGGTGTTTACCAAAAACTCGATTATTCACGGTTCAAGAATATGCAGCATCTTGATCCGGAGATCATGCAACTTATCGATGCTTTCCCCGATGTTCGCGGCTACAACATTCCCTATCACTGGGGAAATACGGGCTATGCATGGAATGTCGAGTTGGTTCGCGAACGGCTGCCCGACCATCCGATGGACAGCGGCGATGTAATTTTTGACCCTGAGGTTCTATCGAAGCTCGCCGACTGCGGGGTAACTCTGCTCGATGGCCCACCCGACGTCATACCGATGTTGCTTGCCTATCTGGGGAAAGACCCGAACTCTACCGATACCGAAAGTTTTGCACAGGCTGAAGCGCATCTGAACCTGATACGCCCTTACATTCGTTATTTCAGTAACGCCAAGATGCTCGTCGACCTGCCGAACAAGGAAATTTGCGTGGCGATGAGCTGGTCCGGCGACTATGCAACAGCAGCGTATCGTGCCGCCGATGCCGGCATAGACATCGAGTTGCGCTATACGGCACCGAAAGAAGGATCTGGATTGTGGGTCGACGGCATGTTCATTCCGACGGACGCCAGGCACGTAGACAACGCCTATCTTTTTATTGATTTCCTAATGCGCCCAGACATTGCGGCCGATATCGCCAACACGGTTAACTACGCCAACGCAAACAGGGCGTCCTGGGAATTTACCAAACCGGAAGTCCTGAACGACCCGGCGATATATCCGGACCGCGAGACCATGGACACCATGTATCCGGTTACCCCCATCGATCCGAAGCGTGAACGCATGCGAACACGCGCCTACGTACGCGGCAAGAGCGGTATCTAGCTTGGTTGCCCCAAAAGAACACTTTATTCGCATTCGCGGCATCAGCAAACATTTCGGTGACTTTGTGGCCGTCGACAACGTCGATCTCGACATCGGTCGTGGCGAATTATTTTCTATACTCGGCGCATCGGGTTGCGGCAAGACGACCTTGCTCAGAATACTGGCCGGTTTCGAGACGCCGACCGCCGGACAGATATTGATTGACGGTGTCGACGTAACGTCAATGCCACCGTATGATCGGCCCGTCAACATGATGTTTCAGTCATACGCGGTTTTTCCACACATGACCGTGGAAAAGAATATCTCCTACGGGCTCCGCAAAGACAAAGTCTCGCCTGCCGAAATCGCGAAACGTGTCGACGAAGCCATTGATCTGGTGCAGCTCAGCGATTTTCGAAAACGTAACCCCGACCAACTCTCTGGCGGCCAACGGCAGCGAGTAGCCCTGGCCCGGGCGTTGATCAAACAACCCAAGGTTCTGCTGCTGGACGAACCGCTGGCGGCGCTCGACAAGAAACTTCGTGAGCAAACGCAATTTGAGCTCATGAATATCCAGGATGAGCTCGGGATCACATTTGTTGTAGTTACGCATGACCAGGAAGAGGCGATGACGCTGTCGTCGCGAATTGCGGTCATGGAAAAGGGCCGTTTCCTTCAGATCGGTGCGCCGAAAGAAATTTATGAGTATCCGCAGAGTCGTTTCGTCGCGGATTTTATCGGCACGATCAATACGTTTGACTGTGAAGTGGCTCTTGTAGGTGAAGACAACATCGAAGTTACATCGACGGAAACCGGTGGACGACTATCCGCTTTGGGAAAACATGGCGTCGTCGCCGGTCAGTCGGTGTGCATTGCTGTGAGACCGGAGAAGATGTTTATTAGTCGTGAGGCGCCGCAAGACGACAGCGACATCCGGATTAAGGGTGTCGTCGATGATTTCGGTTATCTCGGCAACCTGTCCTTGTACCGTGTGCGCCTCGAGTCCGGCAAAATCATCCTGGTTAGCCAGCAAAACCGGCGACGTTCGTCGAAACGATTTGTCGAGTGGGAAGAGCAGATCTGGATCTCCTGGCGCCCGCGAAGTTCTATCGTGCTCACCGATCCGGACTAGCGTGTCCATTTCGATACAGAAAGACACACTCTGGCAGCGCTTCGCTGTGGCCGTTCCGTACCTGTGGCTGTTCGTTTTCTTCCTGTTGCCATTTGCGATCATTCTGAAAATAAGTCTCGCCGATCCGATCATGGCTCAGCCGCCATTCTCACCGACGTTCGACGAGCAAGGCTCTCTGTCGATTACGACCGACAACTTCCTGTTTTTGTTCAGCGACAAACTCTACGCGCTCACATACTTGCGATCGATATTGATGGCAGCCGCGGCAATGACCCTTTGCTTGTTGCTTGGATTTCCGATGGCCTACGGCATTGCGCGTTCGGACCCATCGACTCGAGGCCTGTTGTTGCTGCTCGTTGTTCTACCGTTCTGGATCTCTTTCCTGTTGCGCGTCTATGCGTGGATGGGACTACTCAACAACTACGGGGTAATCAATAACGCGTTAATGTGGTTGGGCGTGATTGATCAACCCGTGCAGATCATGTACACCGACTTCGCGATATTTATCGGCCTGACCTATTCATACTTACCGTTCATGATATTGCCGCTGTATGCAACGCTCGAGAGAATGGACCTGGATCTTGTCGATGCAGCGATGGATCTTGGCGCGTCGCGAACAACAGCATTCTGGGACATTACCTGGCCGCTTGCTCGTGCCGGGGTAATTGCCGGCTGCCTGCTGGTCTTTATACCGTCGATGGGTGAATTCGTCGTTCCGTATCTGCTCGGCGGCCCGGAAACACTGCTGATCGGGCGAGTACTGTTCGATGAGTTCTTCGTCAATCGTGATTGGCCGCTGGCATCCGCCGTCGCGATCATGCTGTTGTTGCTGCTCGTCGTGCCTATTGTGCTCCTGCAGAGAAACCAGGCGCGCAACGCGGAGAATGCGTCGTGAGGCGGCATAAGTGAGGCAGCGATCACGATTCGTATTGACGGCGCTCGCGTTCGGCTATGCATTCTTGTACATACCGCTGGTTTCGGTGATTGTTTATTCGTTCAACGACTCCAGACTCGCCACGGTTTGGGGCGGTTTCTCGACGCGCTGGTACGGCGAGCTATTTCGCAATGAACAAATTCTCGATGCAACTTTGCTGAGCCTGAGGATCGCCGCAACATCGGCAACGCTCGCAACGATACTCGGCACATTAGCCGGATTGGCCCTGGTGCGCTTTGGTCGCTTCCGCGGCAGAACCTTGTTTTCCGGGATGATTTTATCGCCTCTCGTCATGCCCGAGGTAATCACGGGATTGTCGCTATTGCTGCTATTTGTCACATTACAATATCTGATTGGCTGGCCCTACCAGCGCGGTTTCGCCACGATTACCATTGCGCACACGACTTTTTCGATGGCGTACATCGCCGTCGTCATTCAGTCGCGTCTCACCGCCATGGATCAATCGCTCGAAGAGGCGGCAATGGATCTCGGTTGCCGGCCAATGCGCGTTGTCTTCGACATCACACTGCCGCTGATCGTCCCGGCGATGATTGCCGGCTGGTTGCTGGCATTCACGCTGTCATTGGACGACCTCGTCATCGCAAGCTTCGTGTCAGGTCCGGGAAGTAATACGTTGCCGATGTACATTTTCTCAAAAGTACGGCTAGGCGTAACGCCCGACATAAATGCACTCGCTTCCTTATTCATCCTGATTGTTTCAACGACATTATTCGCCGCCTGGTTTGTTTTGCGAAGGCGTTCGCAAACCACCTAGAATCCGATGCCCGACACATTCAAAAACGTATCCGAGATGCTCGCGTCATTGCAGCCGATTGATCCGGTCTACTGCGTTTATCCGCACGTTTACCGGGAAACAGCACAGGAATTTTTGACCGGCTTCCCGGGTCGAGTGCTGTATGCGATCAAAGCAAACAATGATCCAAAGGTGCTGCGTGCACTGGTTGATGCCGGCATTTCTCATTTCGACTGCGCTTCGCTAATGGAAATACAGCAGGCCAAAGCGAGCACCGATGCTGCTGTATGTTATTTCATGAACCCGGTGCGAATTTCTGGTGCTGCACGTTCGGCGCAGCAAGACTACGGCGTTAAACACTTCGTCGTCGATCACGCCTCCGGTCTCGACCTGTTGCTCGGCGAAATCATTGCTGATCGCAGCGTGATATTCGCGCGCATGGCCGTGCATCACGAGTCGGCAATGGTAGATCTCTCAAGCAAATACGGCGCTACTCCGGACGAAACGATCGCGTTACTGCAATCAATTGCCAACTACGGCGCAGAGCCAGCATTGGCTTTTAATGTCGGCTCTCATGTCATGAGTCCCGACGCTTATGTGCATGCGATAAAGACGGCAACTGACGTGCTTGGGCAACTACCGTTTCTCTTGCGACTAGTCGATATCGGCGGCGGCTATGCCAAGTCATATCCGGGTTTCGATGCGCCACCCATCAAGGAATACCTCTCTGCCATAGACGAGGCCGCGAATTTTGCGCTTGCGGACAAAGGCGAACTGCTCGCAGAGCCTGGCCGGGCACTTGCCGCGCCGGGTCTGTCTGCCGTCGTACAAGTGTTGCTACGCAAAGATGATCGCCTGTACATCAATGACGGACTGTACGGAGTGTTCTGGGAATTGCGCTACGATGCTCACGACCGCTACACGGCACGCGCGTATCACGATGCCAAACCATTCGACGGTGCAACAAGAGCATTTCAATTGTATGGACCGACCTGCGACTCGGATGACAAACTGGGCGGACTAGTCGACCTTCCTGCTGACATCGACGTCGGCGACTACATTGAATTTGGCTCGATCGGCGCATACAGCCTTAGTGGCCGCAGCGACTTCAACGGCTTTTTCAGCGACACCGTTGTCAATATTGGGTCCGAGGACGCGCTTCCGCCCGACTAAAGCCTGCGTTTCTGATCAGCCGTCAGCGGCGCCGATAATGTGTGAAGGAATGCCTCGAGTTGCCGCAGTTCGCTGTCGCGCAGGCCAAGTTGTTTGGCTTCATTGTGGCCAATCATCGCGAGCGGTGCTTGGTTATAGTGCTGCAACACCTCGATCAAGGATGCGATCTGGCCTTTGTGCATGAACGGTGCTGTGTTTTCGAGATTTCTCAATGACGGCGTGCGAAATGCTCCGATCAGTTCTGGTCCGGTACGCGCAAATTTTAGCTCCGCACATTTTCTACCCGGATCATCGCTATACGGGCCGTCGCAGTTGAAGATATCGCTTTGTACCTGGCGTACGCCAACCACACGACCTTTGTCCGGCACCTCCCCGGGAAAAGAAATGACACCTGTATTGTGAAATTCGTGATTGGTCAATAGCGGACCGTTATGACATTGCGTGCAATTTGCCTCGCCCAAAAATAATTGCAGGCCGACGACTTCGTCGTCGCTAAATAACTCCTGTTGTGCGGCAATGTCATTTGCGACGACTGCTGCAACATAATCATCGAAGCGTGATGGAGAAGGCAGTATCGTTCGCTCGAACGCCGCTATCGCTTTACCGATATTTGAGAAGGCCACATTAACTGCCTCTTCGTTGGGCTGATCGGGCAGCGCGCCGAATAACGCCTTGTAAGTCTCGCTATAGTTCGGGTCCTCAGCAACAACACGAACGACGTGCCTGCGATCGGTGCCATGTTCGTTTGCGTCCTCTATCGGCGCAAGCGCCTGTGACCATAGGCTGTCTCTTCGTCCATCCCAAAACATCCAGGGGCTGTAGGCAACACCAACAATGCTGGGTGTGTTGCGTCTCGCCGTACCGATGGCCTGCCCTTTTTGCAGGCCATCAGTGAAGCGGCGCTCTGGCTGATGGCAGGTGGAACAGGAGATGGCGCCATTTGCGCTCAGGCGGCCATCAAAAAAGAGGCGGCGCCCGAAATCGGCAGCGTCTGCATTATCGGCAACAGAATTGCTGGGATCTTGTGGGACAGGGGCAAGGCTTCCAATCCACAGTGATTGTAGAATTTCAATGTCCGACTCGGTCCATGGTTTGGGAGCGAGTGGGCGATAAAGCCAACCGGCCGCAACGACGCCCACGATGGCCAGCGCGAAAAGGAAACGCTTCATAGCGCCAATGTCACAATGACAACGTCAGTCTTGCCGTCTGCAACAATGGTAATCGTGAGTTCCCAATCGCCAGCCATGTGGAATCGCATGCCTTCCAGCCGGTAATTGCCCTCTCCGAGTTCCTCCGTGACGAGCGGCCGCGTTGGCAGACCATGATTGTGCAGAGGCATGCCACCGACCACTTCGACGTCGGCACTTGTTACAGGGTCACCGCCAGCATTTGCAATGTGCAGCTGCCAGTTGTGAATTCGATTGATCCCAATGGGCTGCAGTGCGCTTTCGTAGCTAACGATGAAAAGGCCACGCTTCGATTCCCAGGCGTCGCCGGCGGCTACATTTTGGTGCAGCAGCACGCATAACGTGACGGCAAGAAGATACTTGGCCTTCACCGCCGCCACCGCGAAATTCGCCCGCTCATTAACAGGTATTGAAATTGAATCAACAGAACAGCAACGATGATTAACGGCCAATAGCCGAGCCCGGTGTAACCAACCTCGAACGGAAACACCGCGATATGTTCTCGCTCGCCCGAGTCGGGCTTGGCCGTGACAATGCCGATGTAGTCGCCCTCTTCTTCGAAATTGTGGATCACCGTGAAAACATCGGGCTCGATAACCGGGGCCTGGTAAAACACCGTGACGCCGTCGAGATCGTCGATTTCCTTGACGTCCTGCCAGATCGCAAAGCGGCCTTTTCCGGTCACATCGTGAATGATCCTGAATTCGATCGGCACGGCCGCGAGTTCTTTGTGCATGTACTCCATGACGAACACGCTTTCGGTGGAATTGGGCAGATCCTCGCAATACTCCTGATGCCCGTCGATCAGCGGTTGGTAGATTTTGAAGTGCGCTTGCAGATAGCTGATCTTGATAATACAAAGATCCCCGTCCGCGACTACGCCGCCGTGAGCCCCTGCATACTGCGGCGCGCCAATCGCTAGGAGCAGTGCGGCCCATACCAATGGCGTCGTGATTTTTTTTTGCAGTAATTTCATTCGATGCGAGGTCTAAGGCCCCGTTGGCTTATTTGGGGGAGAAGTCTATGACAGTCCGGCGATGTTTGACATTTGTTGTCTGCGTCAGTTTTTCGACACTACTGTATGCGGCAGAAGACGGGTTGCCATTCACCGATAGCGATGGTTGCATGCAAGGTCCTCTCGCTCAATTCGGAAGATACCTAGGCGACTGGAAAATCGAGGATTCAACTTTGAGCCAGGACGGCTCCGAGTGGACGGCTGGAACGGGCGCCCGCTGGATTTTTTCCTGCCTGGGTAACGGCACAGCAATCCAGGACTTCTGGTTACCACCGGATGGAAAGGTCGGCACCAATCTGAGGACCTATCACCCGGAAACGGGTGCCTGGGAGGTCGCCTGGGCGATCACCTCCGCGCCTGGCTTTTCGCATATTCGTGCCAAACAGGATGAGAACGGCAACATCGTCATGCACTACGTTGCACCGATCCCGAGTCCATTGCGGCGAATCACGTTTTTTCCGCCGGATGACGAAGGCTGGACCTGGGTTCTCGAATTTTCCCGGGACAATGGTGATTCCTGGTTCGAGGTGTATCGAATCCGCGCGACGCCATTCAGCGCCGCTTCGGCTGACTCGCGCTCGTAACCTGCTCCAGTCCGGCCAGCAACTGCTGCCAGACGATCGGATCAACCGATTGCTTGAGTTCGGCGTAAGCGCGCGCGACGGCGGGCATGACCTGTCGTTCAATACCCCTGCCCTCCGCAGTCAGCGAAATATCGACGGCGCGGCGATCGGTCGTGGATCGCCGCCGGCTAACCAGGCCGCGGGTCTCGAGCCGGTCGATAACACCGACCAGGCTTGGTGGCGCAATCAAGGTGAGATTCGCCATCTCCCGAAACGTCACCTCATTTTGATCCCACAGCACACGTAACACTCGCCATTGCTGTTCGGTCAGGCCCGCATCTCTGAAAATCTGCCGGAAACGCGGCATGACGGCATCGAGCGTCCGGTTAAGCATGATCGGCAGGGATTGACTGAATTGCTGAATAGCCATGGATTTAGATATTAGTTTATATCTTAATAGTTTATATCTAAATGATTACTTCCAAAAAGTCAAAATAGGCACAGTTCCCGCTGCCAGTGCAGTTCAGCACCTTATCCGGGCCCGGTGAGATACACTGTCGCATCATGAATACAGCCCCCAGCAATAAAAGCTACACATCGACGGCGAAAATGCTGCATTGGCTGGTTGCGGGCCTCGTGGTCGTCCAGTTCGTTCTTGCCAATCTCGCTGAGCGTGCCGAGGATGCCGATGATGCCGTGCGCGAACTGGCCCTGTTCGCGAATCACCGTTCGGTGGGTATCACGATACTCGCGCTGGTCATCATTCGTCTGCTCTGGCGGTGGCGCAACCCGGCACCGCGATTGCCGGAAACAATGCCCCGCTGGCAACTTACGGCGTCAAAGATCAGCCATTGGTCCCTCTACGGAATCCTGCTCGTAATGCCGATCAGCGGATGGCTGATGTCCTCGGCCGCCGAAGTTTCGGTCAGTTGGTTCAACGTCGTGCAACTGCCCGATTTCGTCGCACCAAATCACGACCTGCACGAGATCTTCGAGGAAATCCATGAACTGTTGGCAACACTGCTGTTCGTCATTGCGAGTCTGCACATTCTTGCGGCCTTGAAGCATGGCTTGTTCGACAAAGACGGCGTTCTGCAGAGAATGCTGCCGGCGTCGGAAACGAACGATGGCGAAACCTGACAACACCGGTATTCGACGCATACTGCGCGCTACGAAATTTTCCTCCCAGGGTCTCGCACAAGCCTGGCAACACGAAGCGGCTTTTCGCCAGGAACTGGTCCTCGTGCTGTTGCTCACACCGGTCGCGATCTGGCTTGGCCAGACAGCGCTTGAGAGGGCCGTGCTATTAGGCAGCTGCCTGATCGTGCTCATCGTCGAACTGATCAATTCCGCCATCGAGGCTGCCATCGATCGCCACGGAGATGAACGTCACGAGCTGTCTGGTCGCGCCAAAGACATGGGATCTGCTGCGGTCTTAATCAGCCTATTGCTCGTGGCGCTGGTTTGGGGGTTGATCGCCGCAGATCGTTTCCTTGCCAGGTGAAGGAAATCGCAGCAAGTCGCAGTTCCTTTACCGGTCAAAACCAAATGCTTCAAATTCCACGCGACAATTTTTGTAGATGGTCTCTTTCGCTTCGTCGCTTAGGATTTCGCGTCCTGGGCGGCGGTCCGGCCGATACGTATTTTTCGTTTGCGGGTAATGCGCGGCAACATCGAAGCCCAGTCTGTCGCTGAGTTCCGCCAGGTCGTCCTGCAGATTCTCGTAGTTGACAACGAAGTCTACAATGGGTGTATCGCCGTCCGAGTAGATTGGGTAACCCACGTAGTAACCCTTCTTCAGAATTCGCTTCAATTCTTTGTCGAAGTCCCAATTGTCCTTGCGCCGCGAATGAAAATAGACGTTTGAAATCACTTTGTCGTAAGGATGCCGTTCCATCGAAAACGTGAAGTACTCATTCCAGATGTCGTCACCAACATGCTGGCGCACCTTAACAGCTGGGATGTGATTGAAATAGCGGCCTTTGTGCCTGGTCTTTGGATTGTCAGTCCGGCGCTGCCGGATCAATTCGCGAAACTGCTCTTCTTTCGGATCGCCGTAGTTCCGCGGTAGCACGCCACCAAGATCGAGACGCACAAGCTCATCTTCATAGGTGATCGGCGTAATGATGTCATCCTCACCGCAGAATTGACTCAGGCTAATCTCCATGCTCGTCCCGGAGACCTTGCGCGTCTTGATGAATATGAATTTGTTCTTGTGACTTAAAATCATCGGCAAATGAGTCTAGTGTGATTCATGTGGAACGGCGTCTGCGCCGGTACATCGCGATCTTGCGCTGGGCATTGATGTGCTGGGAAATTCTGGACCAGAAGAATACTTTGTCCCGGTAGCGACTCCTGGAAAAATCCGCTTCAACCGTGGCAAGAACGTTCTCCCAAGCATCGTCTGATTCGTACCCGCTTGCAAGCAAGTCCGGTGTCAAAGAGCCGTGAATTGCCTGTTGGCCTTTGATTCGACCGAGGTGCTTTCTCCATACGCCAACACTCGTCGGGGCGATCGGCCGGACACTGTGCATTGCCAGTCTGGACTTCTCAGACACTTCTGCATGCACGTGATACTCGGAGAAATTGTGCAATTTCTCGAGCCACGGAAACTGCGCTTCGATCTCGCTTTGGACAGCATCGGGATCATTGACGAAGTCTTCATAGCGTACTTGCAGGAATCGATCGTGACCGGAAATCGATGTTGCATAGCCGTGCATTTCCCGCCATAGGCGGATGTTCGAATAGTACATATCCTTGTTCTTACCGTGCCGACTAACGATGACGTCGCGCGGATCACGCAGGACATAGATGACATAAAGATTCGGGTCGTCAATGACGGCCGGCATGTACATGATGTCTTTGGGCCGTTTCGTAATCAGCGATTGATTATCTTCGGCTGTAACGAGATTGAACCGAATCTCATGGTCGTAGTGCTTGTCGAATTTGAAACAGGTGACCATGGCCTCGTACAACAACGTCGTACCGCTACGTGGCGAACACGCGACGATGTGAGTGTGCCTGAACATGCTTGGATTCTACCGTTTCACGGCGCCAATGCCGCCAGGGATTCGTCGAGAATACCGAGCATGAAGTCCGCATCCGACTTTTGCAGCACGAGCGGGGACCGTAACTTCAGAATATTGTCGTCCGGACCGATTAGGCCTGTCAGCACGCCGCGATCGCGAAGATCGTTCACCAGGCGTTGAGCGAAGCTGATCGCGGGTGTGCGTTCGTCCCGATCCGTCACGAGCTCCACGCCGATGAAAAGTCCGCTACCCCGGATGTCGCCGATTACGTCGTGATCACCTGCGAGCGATACCAGTCCGTTGGCGATATATTGGCCGACATCAAGGGCGTTTTGCTGCAGGTTTTCGTTTTCAATGACATCGAGTACAGCCATCGCCGCAGCGCAGGAAACCGGGTTGCCGCCGAAGGTGTTGAAGTAGCCGTCCGCTTTGTTGAATGCCGATGCCATCTCGCCACGTGTCACGACGGCGGCGATCGGGTGCCCGTTACCCATCGGTTTGCCCATCGTGACGATGTCCGGCTTGGAACCGTCCACTTCAAATCCCCAGAAGTGTGACCCCGTGCGACCGAATCCCGGTTGCACTTCATCGGCAACGAACAGTCCACCGGCAGCGTGCACGATCTCTGCCGCGCGTTTCAGGTATCCCGCGGGCGGCGCAACGACACCGTCACTTGAGATAATAGTGTCGACGATAAACGCCGCAGGCCCAATGCCACGATCCGCCAACGTGTCAATCGCTTCCTGCACATGTGCCGCGTACCGTTCACCCGCATCGGCGCCGCGATAACGTCCGCGATAACAATCCGGTGCCGGTACGCTGATGACATACGGTGGCCGCTCGTCGGCCGGGCAATCCTCTGTGCTGATCTCACGAATGGCCTTGGTATTGCCGTAATACGCGAAGTCTGTGACGATCATTCCCTCCGCACCCGTGACAGTTCGTGCTATCCGTAGTGCAAGCTCGTTAGCTTCGCTACCGGTGCAGCAAAACATCGCAATATCGAGTTCATCGCTAAATTTGGCCGTCAAGCGCTCGGCGTAATCGAGCACATTCTCGTGCAAGTACCGAGTGTGTGTATTGAGTTTTGCTGCCTGCTCACTTATTGCGCTGACCACGTGCGGATGACAGTGCCCCACGTGCGGAACATTGTTGTACATGTCGAGGTATTTGCGGCCATCGGCATCGTATAACCACACCCCCTCGCCGCGTACCAAGTGAACGGGGTTGTCGTAGAACAACCGGTACGACGCACCAAGTAACCGCTGGCGTCTCTCGAGCAAATTGGATTCTGTCACGACATTGACCCACAGGACCTGAGGCTATACAACGTGGACACTATGCTAACGGTCTACAGCGACGATCACCAACTCCACCGCGGCAAATTCGAATTGTCGGACGGTGAATTGCTGCCCTGCTTCGAGCGCCCTGAACGTGCCGATTTCGTCCTCGAGTCAGTTAGACGTGCCTCGCTCGGCGACATCATGGAGCCGGATAAATTTGGGCTCGACCCCGTCCGGCGAATTCACAGCGCTCGTTTCATCGAATTCCTGCAGGAAGCCTGGGACCTGTGGGCGACCGAGGGCCGTGACTGTGATGCCCTGCCGCTCAATTGGGCAGTACGTGGCATGCGACAAGTCGAGCCCGAGCACATCGACGGCAAGTTATCCTATTTTTCGTTCGACGCAGGCACACCAATTACCAGCGGTACCTGGCGCGCCGTCACCTCTGCCGCCAACGTCGCCCTGACCGGCGCAGCAAAACTATTGGGAGGCGAAGGCTGTGTGTTTTCGCTTTGCCGGCCACCCGGACACCATGCATCTACCGATGTCTACGGTGGGTATTGTTACCTGAACAACGCGGCTATCGCGGCCCAGTATCTTCTCGACCAGGATGCCAGCAAAGTCGCAATCCTTGACGTCGACTACCACCACGGCAACGGCACGCAATCCATTTTCTACGGCCGCGACGATGTCCTGTTCGTGTCGATCCATGGTGACCCGGACCAGGAATACCCCTACTTCCTCGGCCGCAGCGACGAGACCGGCGAGGGAGCAGGCAAAGGATACAACGTCAATTTTCCGCTACGCTGGCAGAGTAGTGCCAAAGCCTGGTTCGACGCGCTTGAAAAAGGCTGCGGGCTCATCGACGACTATGCGCCGGACTACGTGGTCATATCGCTGGGTCTCGATACCTATATTGAAGACCCGATCTCGGAATTTCGCCTGACGACAGAGGACTACCTGAAAATGGGGGCTCGAATCGCCAAACTCGGCGTCCCGATGCTGTTCGTGCTCGAGGGTGGCTATGCCGTTGATGCCATCGGTACAAATGCTGCGAACGTATTGATCGCGGCGTCACGAGGAATCGACTAGGAACAATCGGCTAGAGGGAATCTATAGCGCCGTGGTTCTGGCCGATATTCTCCGGTGATCTTGCTATCCTTCCACGTGGGAGGCAGGCATGGCTACATCATTCATTCAGGAACTAAAACGCCGCAATGTGTTTCGAGTTGCCGCTGTTTACGTCATCGCCAGCTGGCTATTGATGCAAATCGGCGATGTGATGTTTCCGGCGTTGCTGTTACCCGAATGGACGACCTCCATGCTGGTCGCGTTTTTGATCCTCGGCTTTCCGGTCTCGATAATTTTTGCGTGGGCCTACGAGGTGACACCGGACGGGATCAAACGAACCGAGGATGTCGCTCCTGACGAGTCGATTACCGGTTCCACGGGCCAAAAAATCAATTACGTTATTATCGCCGTACTGTTGGTCGCCGTAATTCTTTTAATAGGTAATAATTCACTCGACACGGACACGACTCCCGCGCCGGATCTTTCCATACCGGAAAAATCGATTGCTGTGTTGCCGTTTGCGAATCGCAGTGCGGCTTCAGAAAATGCCGAATTTTTTGCGGCTGGCGTACACGACGAGTTGCTGACGTTGCTGTCCAAGCTCGGCGACCTGAAAGTAATCTCACGAACGTCCGTCGAACGGCTGGACGGGAACCTGAGCATTCCCGAGATCGGCGCGTTGCTCAAAGTCGCGACGGTGCTCGAGGGTCAGGTGCAACGCGCCGGTGATCGGTTGAGAATCAACGTACAACTAATAAAGACAACAGAAGAAGACCATCTGTGGGCGACAACCTACGATCGTGAACTCACAGCGTCGAATGTGTTCGATGTGCAGAGCGACATCGCGAAGACGATTGCCAATGAATTGCATGTACAGCTGACGTCGGCCGACGACGCTTTGCTGAGCACTATTCCGACGAACAACACTGAGGCGTTACGGCTCTATATGTTGGGCCGCCAACATCACGAACGTAGTTCCTGGGAATCATTGAAGCAAGCACAGGACTATTTTACACAAGCGGTCGAACTCGATCCGGAATATATTCAGGCCTTGACCGCGATTGCCGCCGTCAGTAGCCAGATGTTTGAAACGGGCGCGATAGATCTTCAGGCATTCACCGAATTCGCCGAGCCTGCGATTGCTCGGGCACTCGAACTTGATGACAAGTTTCCTGAAGCACACGCACAGCTGGCGTCATTACATTGGAGATCGGGCGACCTCGAGGCCGCAGAAGTGTCGTTCAGGATGGCGTTGGATATCGACCCCTACGATACTGGGAGCCTGTATGCCTACGGCAATTATCTGCGCACTGTTAGTCGGCCTAGCGAAGCAATTACAGTGCTGGAAAGGGCCCTCGAGGCCGACCCATTGTCGCCGCTGATTCTTTTCGAACTCGGAAAGGCGGAAATGTACATTGGCCATCCCGAAAAGAATCTCGAATACGCCAAAAGAATTCTCGAGATCGACCCATCCAGTGTTTACGGTTATTCCGGTGCGATGCAGGCCAATATCTGGATGGGAAAGATTCATCAGACCTGGTACTGGATGATGAAGTCCTTAGCCTCGGACCCGGATGATTTCGAAAACTGGGCATACCTTGGGCTTTGGTACGACATACTCGGTGACGTCGAGATGGCAGATAGGCATCTTGATCACGCGTTCAGTCTCGGATCAGCGGCCCCATCGGTCTTGAAATGCCAGGTGCAGATACTTATGAACCGGGGCCTGCATGAGGAAGGGCTTGCCGTTGCACTCAGCGCCTTGCATGCAAATCTCGAGCATCGCTGGTTTTCGACCGAGACTTTCCTGCAACAGGTACGAAATGACGCGTTGCGAACAGGCGATTACGAAGAAACCCGTGCCTGGTACGTCGATCGGTTTCCAGGACTGCAGAGCCAAACACCCAATATCACGGTTGACAATGTCCAGGCAGCCGCCGACCTGGCGTTTTTGCTGCAACATACGGGCGAGTCCAAGGCCGCGACAACACTGATGGACGCCGCACTGGCGTGGTATCGGAAAACCCAGCCGCCCGGTGTACATGGCTACCTCACCGGTATCGTTGACGTCCATCTTCTCGCACTACGCGGCGAAAATACGCCGGCTTTGAGTGCATTGCGAGAGGCCGTCGATAACGGTTGGTGGTACGACTGGCCGATGCACATGAGCAACTCGAATCTGGATTCGATCAGGGACGAACCTGAGTTCAAGTCAATCATTGCAAAGCTCGAGGCCAACATGGCCACGCAACTCGAGGCGATCTACGACTATCCAGACATGGGCGAGTTTGATTTTCGAATCGCTCGACCCGATTGACCTGCCGAGCCTGACGTCGATGCCGTTGGTCGCCCACAACAGTCTGCCCACGTTCAACGTCCTGCGTGATCGCGGTCAGGTCGTGCTGTCGCTCGATCGCGCGAGGGAGCAGGACATTCGCGAACTGCATGTCGGCTTTCTGAACATGATGCCGGATGCCGCGCTCGCCGCGACCGAGCGGCAATTCATTCGCCTGGTCGGCAACAGCAATCCCATCGCACAGTTTTTCGTGTATCCGTTTTCGCTGCCCGAGCTTAATCGCGGCAAAAAAGCCGAAGAGCATATCCGCAAGCACTATTTCGAATTCGAGCAACTTGCGATACTCGGGCTCGATGCACTCATTATTACGGGCGCCAACGTAACGGACCCATCGCTCACTGAGGAACCCTTCTGGGATCCGTTGATCGACATCGTCAGGTGGGCTGAAAGTAACGTCGCGTCGGTGTTCTGCTCCTGCCTCGCGACCCACGCACTCGTAAAACACTATTACAACATTGATCGCCGGCCTCTCGACCGAAAACAGTGGGGTGTATACAGTCACAAAGTGTCGAACCCACAGCACCCATTGTTACGTGACGTCAACACGCGTTTCGACGCTCCGCATTCACGCTATAACGATGTGTCGCGCGAGCAATTCGAATCTGCCGGCATGCACGTTCTCGCGGAGAGCCCGAACGTAGGCGTGCATCTCGCGGTCAGCCCGGACGGGTTTCGCGTCGTCTGCTTCCAGGGACACCCCGAGTACGCGGCAATCAGTCTGCTGAAAGAGTGCAAGCGGGAAGTGGCCCGTTACGCGGCAGGAGACCGTGATAGAGCACCGCGCGTACCAGACAATTTCTTTACAGCCGACGGCGAGAAAATCGCCGCCGCGCATTTCGAAGCCGTCATCACGGCGAAGGCCAGCGGCGAGACGCCACCCAAGTTTCCAGAAACCGAACTACTGGCGCACATCGATAACACCTGGGGCGATACGGGCAAAGCGATTGTCAACAACTGGCTGGGACTTGTTTACCAACTGACTAACCTCGATCGACGTGAACAGTTTATGCCTGGCGTGGACCCCAACGACCCCCTCTTGCATGTATGATCGGCGGTCCCCAAGTCATCAGTTAAATTGCAATTCAAGGACCGTAAGATGGGCTTCAAAACCAGGCAAATACACGCGGGCGTAACGCCGGATCCGACGACCGGCTCCATCCTGACGCCGATCTACCAGTCCACGACCTACGTACAACCGTCGGTGGACGAATACCTCAGCAAGGGCTTTACGTACTCCCGATCCGGCAATCCCACGGTCAGCGCACTAGAAATGAAGCTTGCCGATCTCGAGGGCGGCGTGGACTGCGCCTGCTTCGGTACCGGGATGAGCGCAATACATGCTGTCATGCTGGCATTTCTCAATACCGGCGCTCACGCGGTCATTTCAGACGTCGCCTATGGTGGGACTTACCGCTTGTGCACCAAGATCCTGACGAAATTTGGCATTGAATTCACATTCGCAGATGGCTCGAACCCGGACGACGTCGCCGCTTCGGTGCGTGACAACACACAACTAATTTTGACCGAGACACCGGCCAACCCGACTATGAAGTGCTCGGACATTGCCGCAATCTCCGAAATCGCCCAGAAGGCTGGCGTCGTTCACGCCGTAGACAACACGTTCCTGACCCCTTATTACCAGCTGCCATTCGAGTTGGGCGCTGACATTTCGATTCACAGCACGACCAAGTACATGGATGGCCACAATGCGACCGTCGGTGGTGCCGTCGTTAGCAAGTCTGATGAACACGCCGAGGCGATACGGTTCATACAGAACAGTACGGGCAGCATCATGTCGCCACAGGTTGCCTGGCTGACACTACAAGGCATAAAGACACTGTCTATCCGCATGGACGCACAATCCGCCAGCGCGATGGAGATTGCCCAATTCCTCGAGGCACATCCCAAAGTCGAGCAGGTCATGTACCCGGGCCTCGAATCCTTTCCGCAATACGAGTTGTCCAAACGGCAGGCGTCCGGTTTTGGTGCGATGCTCTGGTTCGAAGTGAAAGGAGGTCTCGTCGCGGGCAAGCAACTCATGGATAACGTCGAAGTCTGGACGCTTGCAGAGAACCTCGGCTCGGTAGAATCGTTGATCACGCATCCTGTCACGATGACGCACGCAGACGTTGAGCCCGAAGAACGTGCACGCGTTGGAATTATTGACGGACTCGTGCGCTTGTCGGTCGGCCTTGAAGATTCCGAGGACCTGATCGACGCACTCGGTGCAGCCCTCGACCGGGTCTGAGTCGATGTCGGAATTCCTGAACTTTGACACCCTGAGCCTGCATGCAGGCCAGGTTGTAGATCCGGTTTTCGGTGCGCGCGCCGCGCCAATTTACCAGACGACGTCGTATGTTTTTCCCGACACGGACACGGCCTCTTCGATCTTCAATCTAGAACGTGGCGGTCATGCGTATTCGCGAATTACCAATCCAACGGTCGGAGTGCTTGAACAGCGCATCGCCGCACTTGAGGGCGGTTCGGCTGCAGTGTGCATGGCGTCCGGCATGGCCGCGACGTTTTGCGGCATCACCGCGATCCTGAGCCAGGGCGACCACATCGTCGCATCGACCCAGATGTACGGCGGCAACATCAGTCTCATGAAAAACACGCTGCCGAGATTCGGCATTACAACAACGTTTTTCGACCCGACTGACCTGGACGCTTGCCGCAACGCGATGCAGGACAATACCAAGCTCATTTACGGCGAGTTGATCGGCAATCCGGGCCTCGACATTCTCGACCTTGATGCACTCGCGAAGATCGGAGCCGAACATCATGTGCCCATCATGATCGACGCAACCTTCAATACACCTTACTTATGTCGTTGCTTTGACTACGGCGCCAATATGACGATCCATTCTGTAACCAAGTGGATGGGCGGACACGGCGCTGCAATCGGCGGTGCCGTTGTTGACGGCGGAAACTTTGATTGGGGTGCGACCGACAAGTACCCGACGATCACCGAGCCTTATGCGCCGTTCTCGGGCATCAATCTCTGGGAGGAGTTTGGACCGAGCGCATTTGCCACGCGAATTCGCGCCGAGGCCATGCGCGACTTCGGTCCCTCGATGGCGCCGATGAATGCGTTCCTGATATTGCAAGGCATCGAGACCTTGTCGCTACGCATGGACAAGCACATGAGTAATACACTGGAGATGCTCGATTTCCTGACCAATCATAAGCAGGTTGCGTGGGTCAGCCACCCTAGCCTGGCGTCACATTCGAGTCACGCTATGGCAAAGAAGTACCTGCCGAAAGGCGCGGGCTCGATCGCCAGCTTTGGCGTCAAAGGTGGCCGCGAGGCCGGCAAGGCTTTCATTGAGAATGTCGAGCTTGCATCGCACCTGGCGAATGTCGGCGACGCCAAAACGCTGGTTATTCACCCTGCAACAACGACGCACTCGCGAATCGACGCAGACGCGCTCGTCGCGGCCGGTATTACCGAAGACATGGTCAGGTTGTCGGTTGGCCTCGAAGATATTACCGACATCAAAGCGGATTTCGAAACTGGTTTCCGCGCAGCAAAACGTATTGCCAAGGCCTAAAGATGTACTTTGACGTCAAAGGCAAACAAGTGTTTGCGACCACGGGCGGCAGGTCGTTCGACAATTCCTTGCCAACTGTCATCTTTCTAGCCGGCAGCGCACTCGATCACACGTTCTGGGGACTGCATTCCCGTTTTTTCGCGTTTCGCAAATACGCGGTGCTGGTACTCGATACGCCGGGCCACACGAATTCGGAAGGCCCGGCGCTTACATCCATCGAGGCGCTCGGCGACTGGCTAAACGACGTCGTGGAAGCGCTTGATTTCAAAAACATCTCAATCGTCGCACATTCGCAGGGCTGCCTGACAACACTGGAATATGCTTCGCGTTACCCGGACCGGTTGAAATCGGTATCGTTGATTGCGAGCGGGTTGGCGATTCCAGTCAACGACTACCTGTTGAATGCCGCCAACGAGGATCCCGAAGCAGCGATTGCGATGATGGTTGGCTGGGGCTTCGGCACAGCCGGTCATATGCACCAGGGTCCAATTCCCGGTAATTCCATGGTCGCGGGAGGCCGCAAGGTCATGCGAAAAAACGTGCCTAACGAACTCGCCGTCGACCTGAAGGCCTGTAACGATTACCAGAACGGCAAAGTTGCGGCAGCGGCAATAACTTGTCCGGTTCAGGTCATCATCGCCGGCAAAGATCGCATGGCACCCGCGAAGGCGACGGCCACACTGGTCGAACATCTGCCTGACCCGGAAGTTACGTACGTTCCGGAATCGGGCCACATGCTTCCTCAGGAAGTCCCCGATCAGTGCCGACTATTGCTGAAAAATTTTATTTTTTCGAATAATCCGGCCGCTTTATAACAATTTCCTAAAGGCTGTTGCCACGACCTCTTAACAAGAGAAGCATGTCAACGTGAAAAAAATCTCTAACTCGAAGTTGATTCCATCAGGTTTCAGTGCGGGCTTTACGTTTGTCGCAAGTGCATGTTTGATTGTGTATATGTCAACGAGCACTATCGTCAAAACAGCCGAACCCAAAAGTTTGAATCAGTTCATGAACTACGGTGTACTGATTTCCCGCGAAGACCCGTCGCTGGCGATTAAAGTAGCAGGCGAGTTCGAGTTCGTAGGTCGACATCCATTCACCATTCGAGATGTAGCTGCAGGAGAGCGGTTCGTTTTTGTCCAGGCTGAGGATCACCAGGTCCAAAAACTATTGATGGTACAGTTTGAGGGCTTCTTGCCTGGGGTCGACGATTTCTATAGATACGATTTGGCCGGAAAGCCTGTAGTCGCAAGCTACCCGTTCCGTAGCAACGGGTACGCATTCAATATTGTTGAGTCCATTACCGCCAATCCAAAGAGCGAATCTGCGGCTACGTATCCATTCCTAGAGTCAAAAGGATTTTCAGTTCCCGACGAATTGATGATGTGGCGTTCCTTGACGGTAGCCGACGAAGCTCGTAACAAAGAAATGATTATTTTCTATCTTGAAGACGTTAAATCTACTGGATTGGCTCTCGCCGATTTTTACGTTGACGATTCTGAAACGGACGTGTGGATTAACATTCAAAAAGATTTGGAAATACGAGCAAACGACGCGTTTCAGCTTACAGAGTTGGATGATTCGAGTAACCCGATTCACTCGGAATGGTCGCCAATCCCGAATCAATTCACGAAATAGAGAGCTTCTGAATGCAAATCGTCTCATCTTGGCGTCTGCTGTTGGCCGAAAGCGGGCATCTAGCTAGTAGAGTCGCGAACGACCTCCAGCGGCCTATCGAGATACCGCTCATCGGACACTGACTGCACAGTCGGACCTGAACCATTACACTTGGACACCAATGTACGAAATCAATAAAGCTGCTGTCATCGGCGCGGGCACCATGGGCCTTGGGATCGCCGGGCAAATCGCCAATGCTGGCGTTGATGTATTGCTGCTCGACATTCCGTCAGACGGCGACAACCGCAATGCGATTCCAGAGCGCGCGCTCGAGAGATTGCTGGACGAAAACCAGCCTGGTCTGCTGCACAAGGATTTCTTGAGCCGCATCGAAATCGGCAATATCGAAGACGACATGCAGAAGCTGTCCGATGTTGACTGGATCACCGAGGCCGTCGTCGAACGACTCGACATAAAGAAAGCGCTGTATCGAAAAATTGACGAAGTTCGAAAGAACGGTTCAATTGTGACGTCGAATACATCGACGATACCGATCTCGCTACTGGTCAATGACATGCCCGCCGATTTTCGCGAGGAGTTCGCGATTACGCACTTTTTCAATCCCGTGCGTTACATGCGCCTGCTCGAAATTGTGCGGGGTGAGTCCACGCGTACCGAAGTCATCACGTGTCTCGAGAAATTCTGCGAAATCAACTTGGGAAAGGGCATCGTTGTTTGTAACGATACACCGGGCTTCCTGGGCAATCGTGTTGGCGTGTTCGCCATTCAGACGGCCCTGCACACCGCTTTCCGAATGGGCCTGACACCCGAAGAGGCCGATGCGATTTTCGGCCGGCCGATGGGCATACCAAAGACAGGCGTTTTCGGGCTCTATGACCTGATTGGTATCGATCTGATGAGCGACGTCGCAAAAAGTCTTGAATCGATTCTTCCGGACGGCGATGCATTCCACGACGTGTCCGCCGAAATACCGTTGATGGCCCGCATGATCGATGAAGGATTTATCGGCAACAAGGTCGATAAGGGTGGCTTCTATCAACCGGCCGATATCGCTAACGACATCGGCCGCAAGACGCTCAACTTCGAGAGCTTCTGTTACCGCGACTACGACTCTAACCGGCCACAGATTTCAATCGATGCCGAGCTTGCCGGTGACTTTACAAGGCTGTTGGAGAATGACGATCAATACGGCCGGTATGCCTGGGAAATACTTGCAAGCACTTTATGCTATGCGGCCGAATTGGTGCCCGACGTCAACGAATCCCTGGTCGCCGTCGATGACGCAATGAAACTGGGATACAACTGGATTCAGGGCCCTCACGAGATGATCGACGCAATTGGCGTTGATCGTTTTATCGAGAAACTCGAGCAAGACGGCCGCAACGTACCTGCATTCGTGCAAACGGCCTCGGGCATGTCTTTCTACCGCGTCAGTGAAGGGCACTTGCAGTACCTGCAGGCTGACGGCAGTTATCGAAACCTGGAACGGGCCGACGGTGTTACGCGTTTTTCAGAAATGCGCCGGACTCTGACGCCCGTCGATGAAAACGCAGCCGCCAGTTATTTCGACATTGGCGATAATGTGGGCTTGGTAGAGTTTCACAGTAAGGCGAATGCGCTCGGACCCGAGTCACTGCAATTGCTCGAGGCCGCGGTCGCACACGCCTCGAAAAACATGACGGGCCTCATCATTCATAATGCTGCGCAGCACTTTTCCTGTGGTGCCGACCTGCAGAGTATTCTTGGATTCGTCGCAAACAAAGACCTCGACGGGCTTGATGGCTTTCTCGATCACTACCAACAGACACTGTTGGCTATGAAGTACGCGCCGATTCCAGTCGTGGCGGCACCCTCCGGGCTGTCGATGGGTGGCGGCTTTGAGGTCTTATTGCACACGGACAAGGTCATTTACCATGCAAACTCGGTGACAGGCCTCGTCGAATCACTAGTCGGTGTCGTGCCGGGTGGTGGTGGCGTCAAGGAAATGCTGTATCGATGGTCCGAACGGCACGGCGATACGCTAAAAGGCGCGTGGAGCGCGTTCATGAATATCGGTTACGGCAAGACGGCGCGGTCGCCGCTCGAAGCCGAGCCGCTCGCGATGTTCCGCAACGGCGTCGACGACTACATCATGAACCGCGACCGTTTGCTGGATACAGCCACGCGCGAGATCCTTGCAATGGCCGACACTTATAGCGTGCAGCGGCGCACGCCACTCGCGATGCCCGGGCGCGATGTGTGGGCCGAAATGGTCGAATGGCTCGAAAAGGCTCATGAAAAAGGCCATTTGACGCCGCACGATGTGACTACCGGCGCTCAAATTGCCATGATCGTTACCGGCGGGGATATTGCCGCCGGCACCGAGCTGACGGAAAATGACCTCTGTACGCTTGAGCGCAAGGCCTTCGTGTCGCTGGGACGCACCGATGAAACAAGGGCCCGAATTGAATTCATGCTCGAGCACGGTACGCCGCTGAGAAACTGAACTTGCCATGATTTACAACGCCCCGACAAAAGACATGCTGTTCCTTCTGACGGAGTGGATAGGTCTGGATCGTGTGAACGATCTTCCCGGATATGAAGACGTCGATGCCGATTTGCTCGAAGCAATACTCGAGGCAGCCGGGAAATTCTGCAGCACAGAATTGCTGGCGATCAACCGCGACGGCGACGAGCATGGCGCCATTTTTGAGAACGGCGAAGTCACAACACCGCCGGGATTCAAAGAAGCGTACACACGGTATATCGAGAATGGCTGGACAGGGATTGACTCCAATCCCGACCACGGCGGACAGGGCCTGCCGAAGTTGCTGCAATACTTCATCGACGAAATGCTCAGCTCGGCGAACCTGTCCTTCAAGCTGTATTCGGAGCTTAGCCACGGGGTTTATCACATGCTGGAAAATACGGCGTCAGATGAAGTCCGCGCCCGATACCTGCCGAAGATGGTCGAGGGCGTATGGTCCGGCACGATGTGCCTGACGGAGCCGCAGTGTGGTACCGACCTCGGGCTCCTGACGACCAAAGCGACGCCCGCTGCGGACGGGCTTTACACGATAAACGGCTCAAAGATATTCATCACTTCGGGCGATCAGGATCTCACCGAGAACATCCTGCATCTCGTCATCGCTCGCATCGACGGCGCGCCTGAAGGCACCCGGGGTATCAGCTTGTTTTTGGTGCCCAAGATACTCGTTAACGACGACGGTTCGCTGGGCGATCGCAATGCTGTGCATACCGCGTCGATTGAACACAAGATGGGCATTCGCGGTTCGGCAACCTGTGCACTCAATTTCGACGATGCGACAGGCTACTTGATAGGTGAGGAAAACCGCGGGCTCGCAGCGATGTTCAGGATGATGAACCTTGAACGCCTCACCGTCGGCATGCAGGGTCTCGGTTTTGCCGAAATCGCGTACCAAAACGCGCTGCACTACGCGCTCGATAGACGACAAAGTAAGGCGCCCGCACCGCGACCCGATGGTGGCAAGCCGGCCGATCCGATCATCTACCAACCGGAAATCAAACGGCAGCTTTTAACGATTCGCTCGCAAGTCGAAGGAGCCCGTGCACTGGCGCTATACGCGGCGTTGCATATCGACATCATGGAAAAAACCGCGGGCACGGAAGCTGCCACAAGTGCGGAAAACGCCGTTGCGCTGCTGACGCCGGTCGTTAAATCGTTCTGCACCGATCTTGGCATGAGTTGTACATTGTCCGCTCAACAGATTTTCGGCGGCCACGGTTTTATTCGCGAACATGGCATGGAACAACTGGTCCGCGATTGTCGAATAACGCCGATTTACGAGGGCACCAACGAAATACAGGCGCTCGATCTCGTGTCCCGCAAACTCACGGGCAAGACCGGTGAATTTGCAATCGAATTTCTGAAGAACTGGAAGCAGTATCTTGACGCGCAAAGCAGCGACGGCGGCGTCGCGGCCTACGTTGGACCTACGGCGACGGCGCTACAACACCTCACCCAGGCAACGACTTGGATGCAGGACAAGGTCCATAACAATGATGCGGCCGCGAGAGGTGCGGCATCTCAGTATCTTCGGCTGTTTGCGCTCACGATTATTGCGTGTTTGTGGACGCAGATCATGGTCGCTATTCGTGACAAAACCGGCGCGTTTTATGACACCAAGCGCAAGCTTGCCAATTTTTATGTGCGGCAGGTACTTCCCGAAACTGCGTCACTGCATGACACAATTGTGACCGGCGACGGTGCGCTCGTCGAATTCGAGGTCACGGACTTTTCGAACTAGCGGCTAGCCGCGTCGCGCTTTCTCTTTTAGCTCTTCCGGGATCCCGATAAACGACTTGAACCACGGCGCCTCACAGACGGTTGCCTGTCTATCACCGTGTGGCGTAACCAGTTTGAGCTTCATCCCGATTTCTGACTGTTCGGCCGGTACGTTGGCCCAGCCGATATTTTTCTCAAGTCTCGGCGAATACGCGCAACGCGTGACATGTCCAACTTTCGCGTCACCATCGGTCAAATTCCAGAAAGCGTCATTCAAGGATGTGAACGGATCGCCGTCGATCTCTACGCCGACTAAGCGCCGCTCCGGCCCGTTTTCGCCTATTTTCCGGAGCGCCTCCTCACCGATAAATTTGCCAGACTGGCCGAAATCAATGAACTTACCCATGCCGATGACATAAGGATTGTCATTGCGCGTGATGTCTGACACATATGACAACAAACCACCTTCGAGGCTTCGAATCATGTTCGGCGCAGTGGCTGCAATATTATGACGCTTGCCCACCTCCATGATGCGCTCCCAAAGCCGGTCGCCATGCTCACTGTCCCGCAAATACAACTCATAGCCAAGCTCGCCACTCCAGCCCGTGCGTGACACGACCAGCGGAATGCCGTCCAATATCGTTTCTTGCAGTCGGTAGTACTTGAGGTCCAGCGCCCAATCGCCAAACAGATCGTAAGCGACCAGCGGTGCTTTCGGTCCCTGCAGCTGTAACGGTGAAACGTCGGGCTCGGTGATATCGACATTCATGCCGCTGTTTACCGCCACGCCTTTTGCCCACATCAGAACGTCGCCGTCACCCGGCGACAGCCAGAACAGGTTATCTTCGACACGCAACATCACCGCATCATTGATGATGCCACCCGCTTCATCGGTCAAAACCATGTACTGGCATTGGCCCACTTCGCACTTCGACATATCTCGCGTTGTCAGGAACTGGATGAAATCAACTGCGTCGGGTCCGGAAATCTGGACCTGGCGCTGGCAGGTAACATCCCAAAGCGTGACATCGTTGACCAGGCTCCAGTAGTCCTGTTCGTCGTTACCGTATGACGTTGGCATGTACACATGGTTGTACACCGTAAACGCCTCGGCACCGTAACGCAGTGATGCATCAAAATACGGGGACTTTTTGACCCTGGGCCCGATCGAGATTCGGGGAGCTTTCGAGTCGTCGTTCATGGGGCGTGTTCTCGTCATTGTGGATTTCAAAGCTGGCGCAGCTTTACAGAAATTCCCATCCGCGTCTACACCGGGCTACACTATCGAACCACCCAAGCCGGCAATGATAATGACGAGCGCAACCAACTGCCTTTCGATGACTAAAGCCAAACATTACCTGGCCGCAATTTTATGGATATCGCTTGCCGGCTGCAGCGGGCAGAGCGACCTGGGCAAGTCCGAGAGCGACATTGTCGTTCTGTCAATTGTGGGCACCAACGACGTGCATGGCGAATTGCTTCCCGCACGACGCAAAGGTGGCTTGACGACATTCTCCGGCTACGTCGCGGCTTTGCGTGCTGCTCGCGAGGAGGACGGTGGCGCCATGTTGTTGATCGATGCCGGCGACATGTGGCAGGGGACGCTTGAGTCCAATCTTGTCGAGGGCGCGGCGGTTGTCGAAGCTTACAATGCGCTTGGCTATACGGCTGCGGCTATTGGCAATCATGAATTCGACTTTGGTCCCGCGGGCAAGCTTGCCGTGCCGGAAAGCGCGTCCGACGACCCGCAAGGTGCGCTCCGACAACGAGCAACGGAAGCAAATTTTCCTTTACTAGGTGCCAACATCATCGACACATCGACCGGTGAGGTCATTGATTGGGAGAACGTGGCCTCTTCGATTCTCATCGAGGTTGCCGGAATCAAAGTCGGAATTGTCGGCGTCACTACTATTGAGGCCTTTCTGACCACGATTGCCGCGAACACGGCCGGACTCGAAGTAAGATCCTTGTCCGAAGCGATAATTCGGGAGGCCAGTGAGCTGAAAGCACAGGGCGCGGACATTGTTATCGTTACCGCCCACGCGGGCAGTCGCTGCACCGAGTTTGACGATCCTGCCGATCTTTCATCGTGTAATCCCGACGAAGAGATTTTTCCGGTAGCAGATGCCTTACCCAGTGGGCTAGTCGATCTCATCATCGCCGGACACTCGCACGCCGGGATTGCGCACATCGTTAACGGTATCGTGGTCTCAACCAGCTACGCAAAAACCTATGCATTTGGCCGCATCGACTTCTCCATCGACCGCGGCACAGGTCGGGTCGTAAACCGCAAAATATTTCCACCGCAGTTCAATTGCCCGGCACGCGTCATTTCGACTGGAGAGTGTGAGTGGGATTTAACCGATCCGGCGACAACGATGCTCGCTACTTACGAGGGCCGGCCGGTCACGCCGGACGCCGCAATTGTCGATATCGCCGACCGGGCTCGTGCCTTCGTCGCCGATATCAAGGCAGAAAAACTTGGGGTTACGCTCGAGACGCCATTTACGCTCGATGGTAATCCGGAGTCTCCACTGGCAAACCTGTTTTTGGATGCATTGCTCGCATCGATAGACGCTGATGTCGTCATGCACAATGTCTCCGGCGGAATTCGTTCGACCCTGCCAGCCGGAGAATTAACGTACGGTGACGTGTTTAATATTTTTCCGTTCGATAACCGGGTGGTAGTTGTGGAAGTTTCCGGGTTAGAGCTCCGAAGAATTATTGCAAAGCAGGTACATGTGGGTCGTCGACGCGCAGGTTTTTCAGGTATGCGGATCTTTGTCGACTGCCAGGACAGCTCGATGAATATCGAAATGGTTCTGGATAGCGGCCATGTAATCGATGACGATGATCGGGTGCGAATCGCCAGCAATGATTTTCTCGTGACCGGCGGTGATAGCATATTGACGCCGGCGGCACCCGAAGGCGGTTATCAGTACGACGATGATCCGCGACGAACCAGGGACGTTGTCGCCAACTGGCTGCGGGCCCACGGTGGCAGCCTGAAAGCCGCGGAGTTTCAGAACGCAGCAAACCGCCGGTGGAATCTTCCTCGTTCCGTGCCGGCGACCTGCACGTTATAGCCGAATCTATTCGTACCGCAGTGCCAGCACCGGGTTTGCGCGCGCAATGCGTATCGCGTGCCCGGCCACGGTGCTCCAGGCCAGCAGTACTGCAACCAATCCGGCCACGAGCAGAACGACAATAGGCGACTGAATTCTGTCGGCGAAGAAATTTAGATACTGTTGTGACGCAAAGAAAGCGGCCGGCAGCGCTAGGGCCAGTGCCCAGGCAACCGGTTTCGAAAACTGCCAGACGAGCAACCGCGCAATCTGCGCCGAACTCGCGCCGAGCACCTTACGCACACCAATTTCCTTGGTGCGCTGCGCTGCCATGAAGGCTGCGAGCCCGAATAGGCCGATTAGCGCCAGCAGTAACGCAACAATCGCAAAGCCGGCAAGCGCGATATTCATGAACTTGAGAATTTTGTATATATCGTCGAAGACCTCATCAAGGAATTGACCCTGCATCGGATACTCGGGAATTACGCGCTTCCATACATTTTCGATTTCTTCGACGGTTTTGATCATGCTGCCGCCCGTGATACGGATCGACGCCACACGGAATACCTCAGGTTGGTAGGTATAAAACCATGGCTTTTCCTTGTTAAACAGGCCCGTGATGTTTTGTGTCGGCACGACGCCCACAATCACCAGCTCGCGCAACGGATCGTCGTCGTCATCATCTTCTTTGATGTCATAAAATCGCTGGTTGATTGCATCCTCGGGCGACGCAATATTGAGCTGCTCAAGTGTCAGCTCGTTAACCAGGACATTAATAGTCTCAGATTCTTCGTATTCGTAGAGATCATTAGCAATATCCCTGCTCAGGTTTCTACCGGCGAGCAGTGGAATATCATAGGTATCCAGGAATTCCGGCGTCATACGCAACAGCTGTATCTGAAACTTGCCTGCCTCGTCACCGGGCTGGGCAGCGACATTGGTCGATGAATTTGTTTGTTCGTAGGGTACCTGCGACGAATACGCGACGCCGTCAACGTTTGGCAATGCCTCCAGCTCGTAGCGCAAAATGTCGAGCCGTTCGCGAATGCTATCGACGTCGATTTCGTTTAAACCGTAGATCTCGGATCTTGGAAAGATATAACTCGATTCCTCGACCTTTTGGTTTTGCATGTACACGACCGCGACTATCGCCAGCATGAATGCCGAAATCCCGAATTGCACGCCAATCATTACCGAACGAACCTTTGATCCTTTTTTTCCTTTGCGCGCAACGTCGCGCAGTGCGTCGATCGGGCTCGCTCGTGTAATCAACCAGGCGGGGTACAGACCCGCCAACATGCCGACCAGCGCCGTCGTTACGACTAGCCATGGCAGCGTACTCATATAATCCAGCGCCATTACCTTACTGGACGCATTGTTGAATAGCGGCACAATAACTTCGAGCGCGGCTATTGCGACGACCATCGCGATAGTTGCGATGACCAGGCTTTCCACGAGGAACTGTGTCAGCAACTGGCCTTGTCCAGCACCCATGGTCTTGCGCATGCCTACCTCTCTACTGCGGCCGAGCGCCTGGGCCGTTGCGAGATTCGTGTAATTGACACAGGCAACAATCAGCACGAGGAGGCTCAATAACTTAATGACTTTAATAACCGGCATTCCCATCGAGTCCCACAGAGACAAATTGGCTTGTTGCAGACGGTTGACAAACATGCCGGAGAGAACCTCTTTTTTTGACTCGGGTACCAGCCGTTCGTAGATACTATCGAGCTGGCTGCTCAACCAGGAACCATCGAGGTTCGCGGGCAGCAGCACATACGTCATATTGCCCATAGATATGTTGTTCCACTCACCCGCCTCATCAAGATCCCGCAAACGACTCAATGCCGCAATTGGCGCAACCAGATCGAACGGTGTTTCCATGACCGGCAATGAGTTGAAGTGAGAATTTGCCGGCAGGTCCTCAAAGACTGCCGCAATCCGGAAGTCGAATTCATTGTCGAACGTCACCACCTCGCCCAACACATCGGTCCTACCAAAGTACTTGATCGCCGCAGTTTCGCTCACGATGACGCCCGACGGATCGGTTAACGCGCTGCTGTCTCCACGGATGTAATCGAGGTCGAAGATCTGCAACAATTCCGGATCCGCGAAGCGAATCGACTCGTAGTAGCTATCTTCGCCCATCGAAATCAGGTATTCCTGCCCCAGCGTGCGGGCTACGGCCTCAACGTCAGTCAGCTCGGTCTTGATGATCGGGCCAATCGTCGACCAGGTTGTATTTATCTGGTCGATGCCGATATTCATTTCGGGCGCGAAGTAGGAGCCAACCGTGTAGATTCTGTCGCTGTTTTCGAAAAATGTGTCGTGGGTGGCCTCATATTCGACCAGCAATCCGCCAAACACGTAGATTGTCATGCCCACCGCCAGGCCGGCGATGTTGATGACTGCAAAAACCTTATTCTTGCGCAGGTTTCTGAGTGATATTTTGATGTTGTTCCAAAGCATTTGTATTCCCACCTTGTCGTCTTGGGCTCGCTGACTATGCAGCGCGAAGGTTGTCGGTCACAACGTGGCCATCGAAGAGATTCACAGTGCGTCGCGCATAGTCGGCGTGCGCCGGCGAGTGCGTGACCATGACGATGGTCGTGCCCTCTGCATTTAACGAGCGCAACAGCTCCATGACTTCCTGACCGTGCACAGAATCGAGATTACCCGTCGGTTCATCCGCCAGAATCAACGGCTGGTCCCCGACGACCGCTCGAGCGACAGCGACCCGTTGTTGCTGACCGCCCGATAGTTGCCCGGGCATATGCTTGGCCCGATGCCCGATACCCATTCTGTCCATGACGTCGTCAACACGCTTCTTTCGCTGCGCCGCGGGCATATTGTGGTAGAGAAGGGCCAGCTCGATGTTTTCCGCAACGTTTAGTTCATCGATCAGGTTGAAGCTCTGGAAGATGAAGCCAATGTTCTTTTTGCGAATCACGCTGCGCTGCGATTCCGAATACTTCGCTACATTCTCGTCGAAGAAAAAGTAATCCCCGTCGCTCGGGTTGTCGAGCAACCCTACGATATTGAGTAATGTGGATTTACCGCAGCCTGATGGCCCCATAATTGCGACGAAATCGCCTTGGTCGATTTCGAGATTTACGCTGTTCAACGCGACAGTCTCGACTTCATCGGTCCGGTAAACCTTGTACATTTCATGCAGTTTGAGCATCGTCTTGTCCTCTTTAGTCAATCGATAGTCGGTCCATGCCGACATAGCTTGTGTAGGGTGATGTCACTACTCGCTCGTCGGCTTCAAGCCCATCGAGCACTTCAATAAAATCGGTGTTGCGGCGGCCTAACCGCACCGTGCGTTTCACGGCCTCCGTTCCGTCGCTAGAAACAACAAAAATCCAATTGCCGCCTGTTTCCTGGTAGAACGATCCGTTCGGTATCAACAGCGCATCAGAGTTGTCGCCCAACGTCAGCCTGAGTTGCAACGTTTGTCCGCGACGCAGGCCGATCGGGTCTTCACCGAACGTCATATCGACTTCAAACTGTCCGCCGTTAACTTGTGGATAGATTTTTGCGATTTGCAGGTCGAGATTGCGATTGCCGTGCTCGGCAACAGCAGCTTGCTCCAGGTCGACGCGACCCAGGTAGAACTCGTCGATGCTGACATTCAGTTTGTAACCATCCGGATCGTCGATTTGGCCAAGCCGGCCGCCGCGCGCGATGGACTGGCCGACTTCGATATTGAATCCTGAAAGCTTGCCGTCGACCGGCGCACGCATATTGAGATCATCCAGATTCTTGCGTGCGAAGCCGAGGCCAGCCTGCAATTGCTCACCGGCATCACGCAATTGCTGTAGTTGCTGCGCCTGCATGCGGCTATCGGTTGCCTGGCTTTCGAGAGTGACCTCCCGACGATTGCGGTAATAGGTAATTTCGTCTTCCAACTCGTCAATCGTTGACTGTGAAACGAGATTCTTTGATGCAAGCTCGCGCTGGCGTTTGATAGCCCGATCGAGACGAATGATCTGGTAGTCGATCTCGACAAGATTGCGCTTGTGCGAGAGCCTGTTCTGCTCAAGCTGCAACTCGATCGTGCGCATGTTGTTGAGCTGCTCCGTTACCGCGGCCTCCCGGCCAAGAACTTCGAGCTGCAAATTCGTGTTCGAAAGTAAGGCGATGGAGTCACCTGCTTTGACGATGGCGCCGTCCTCAACCAGCACCCGCTCGACACGACCCCCTTCTATGGCATCGAGGTATACCGTGCTTCGAGGAACAAGTCGGCCACGCAGGGGAATAAAGTCCTCAAACGTTGCTACGGTCACCGGCGACACGACAATGCGCTGTGCGTTGACGCTCAGGCTGCGGCCGCCCAGCAACGTGGTCACCAACCACCAACCGAAAACCACCGCGAGTACGGCGGCGACACCGTAGCCAACATAGCGTCCGATGGGCGTACGCTTCTCGACCTGCCGATCCATCCCCTGTCCTGAAATACTGGTGGTTGGGCCGGGCGTCGGTTCTGCGATTTTGCTGATCTTGCTCACGATGCTGTGTCTCTGGCGGTGTTCGATACTTAGATTACATAGCAAGTCGCGTGCCAAGTTGATAAGTACCTAATAACTAAAGGTTTAGCGTATCCGCTCTGTTTGAATAGTGCGCGGGACTGTACGAATGCGGACACCCGATGTACGATTCCGGACAGTTTCCAGGACATTCATGTGGCCAAGAACGGCAATATTCTGCTCGTTGACGATGACGAAGACATCCTGACCGCGGGGCGGCTGCTGTTGCGCCGCAACTTCGCGGACGTAATCACCTGTCGGCGACCGGCACGCATCCCCGAACTACTCGGGCAGCACGACTTCGATGTGGTCCTGCTGGACATGAATTTCGGGCCCGGCGAATCTTCAGGGGAACAGGGATTTCGGTGGCTGGAAAACATTCTCGAGATCGAACCAACAATGGTGGTCATCATGATTACGGCACATGGCGGCGTCGATACCGTGGTCGAGGCCATGAAACGTGGCGCTACCGATTTCGTTGCAAAGCCATGGCAAAACGAAAAGATCGTGGCAACTGTATCAGCCGGCGTGGAATTGCATCGAAGCAGGATCGAAGCCGAATTGTTGCGAACGACCAATCGCGCCCTGCTCGAGGCGGCCAGTCCTGGCGGTAATACGATTATCGGCCCATCCGTACAAATGCAGCAGGTGCTATCCATCGTCGAGCGAGCAGCGCCTACCGATGCGAATGTCCTGATCCTGGGTGAGAACGGCACCGGTAAGGAACTCATCGCGCGCCAGCTGCATAAGCAGTCCGCACGATCGAGCGAAGTCTTTCTCACGGTTGATATGGGATCGATTACCGAGACGCTGTTCGAGTCGGAATTGTTTGGCCACAGGAAAGGGGCATTTACCGGCGCGGACGACGATCGAACAGGGCGTTTTCAAGCCGCCGGCGGCGGCACAATTTTCCTCGACGAAATCGGAAATCTCGCACTGCATATGCAGGCCAAACTCTTGCGTGTACTCGAGGAACGCATGGTAACGCCGGTTGGATCGGACAAGGCCCAGTCCATTGATGTTCGGGTAATCGCCGCGACCAACGTCGCACCGGTCATGCTCCGCGACAAGGATCACTTTCGACCTGACTTGTTGTTTCGCCTTAATACGGTCGAAATAACTGTCCCACCGTTACGCGATCGACGTGACGATATTCTGCCGATCGCCCTGCACTATTTATCAATCTACTCACGTAAATACGGCGATGTGCCAAGGTCATTTTCGACAGCTGCGGAAGCGGCTCTTGTCGGTTACCCATGGCCAGGCAATGTGCGTGCGCTAAGACACGCCATCGAACGCGCAGTCATTCTTGCGAAAAGCGACGTGGTGGAGCCCGACGACTTGCAGTTAACGCACGGCGCGGCGGTATCGACCGCCGAGCGAGAATCGACGCCACTAAATCTCGACCTGGTCGAGAAAGAAACAATCGCTGCGGCACTTCGTAAACATGGCTTCAACATATCGCATGCCGCAAGGGAGCTGGGCCTGACCCGCGCTTCGTTGTATCGCCGAATGGAAAAACATGATCTTTAGGCGATTCACTATTTTTCTCGCGATTCGCGTCGTCCTGATCGGACTCTCGATTGCAGTAACCATGTGGCTGGCATTACTCCCGGGGTTTTACAGCTCAACACTTCTGTCAGCAATGATGCTGGTTTTGTTCTCGGCTGAGTTGTGGCGATTCGTCAGCCGCACCAATCGTGAGATCGCCCGGTTTCTCGATGCCGCGAGATACGCCGACTTCTCACAGAGATTCAGTTTCGACGAAGTTGGTACGGGATTCGCCGAACTCGGTGACGCGTTCACCGATATCCTCGAACGTATGCGTAGCGAGCGCGAGGGCCAGGAACTCGAAGTCCGACAGCTCAGAGCGTTGGTAGAACATATCCCGGTACCGTTGCTGACTTTGCACAATGACGAATCAATTTCGCTGCAAAACAATGCTGCACGTCGATTGTTCGGCGCCGAGCGAGTAACCAGGCTCGCTGACCTGCTGCAGTTTGGCCGCAGCTTCCATGACGCGGTATCCGAAGCAATACCGGGCAATCGTGAACTAGTAACATTTACGGTCGAAGGCATTGAATACCAGTTAACGCTTGCAACCACGGAAGTCAGTGTCGCCGGCAACAGCGATCGCCTGGTTTCCCTGCAAGATATTCAGACCGAACTGGACCTGACGCAAGCTCAGGCCTGGCAGGACCTTGTCCGCGTGCTGACGCATGAGATCATGAACTCAATCACGCCGGTGACGTCGCTCGCCACAACCGCAATGGACGTGGTCGACGATGTGATCGACAAAACAGGCGCTGATTCGCCGGTCGCTGAAGACTTGATCGACCTTCGTGATGCAGTGAGCACTGTTGCTCGTCGCTCCGACAGCCTGATGCAGTTCGTAAGTAGCTACAAACAGCTCACTCGTCTCGCGCCGCCGGAGAAAAAACGGGTGCAGATTGCAGACCTGTTCGAGTCTGTTGAGAGACTCGCAGCAGCCGAATGGCCGGGCAGAAGTGTTTCATTGACGCAGCAAGTGGAACCGGCGGGCCTCGACGTATACGCGGACCGGGACCTGCTCGAGCCTGTACTGCTCAACCTGCTTCGAAATGCCTGGCACGCCACACTCGAGGTCGACCAGCCGAAGATTGGCTTGCAAGGCCGCTTCAATCGTCGCGGCAACATCGTCATTGAAGTCAGCGATAATGGGCCCGGCGTTCCAGGGGACGTCGCGAGCAAGATCTTTGTGCCCTTTTTCACGACCAAGGAAGGCGGCTCAGGCGTCGGCCTGGCACTCGCGCGCCAGGTAATGACGGCCCATGGCGGCTTCATTCGCGTAATGCCGAATGACGGCGGCGGTGCAAAGTTTTCGCTGACATTTTGATCGACGGCTGGCTAACCAAATTCCGGCCGGACGCATCCAATATGGGATGGTGGCAGTTTTAAAAAGTCAGGGCGCGCCCACCCAGGCGGAGTTCCACGAGGTGATTTCGAATCGTTCGGATCGCTGGTATTCGGCATGCTTGAAAATCACGCGAAATCGCGATCTTGCCGAGGATGCCGTTCAGGACGCGCTACTCAATGCCTGGAACAAGCGACATCAGTTCGACCGGTCCGCACGGCTCGATACCTGGATACACAGAATTGCCATCAACGCCGCGCTGCAATTGTTGCGCAAAAACCGGCCCGGCGTGTTCGAGCCTCTGGAAACGGAAGTCGAGGGCCCTGCCCCGACACCTGAAAACGTCCGCGCCGACGAAGAGCTTGGCGAGAGCCTGGCAGCTGCGCTGGCACATTTGAGTGAGATCGAGCGCGTCTGTTTCATCCTGAAGCATCTCGAGCAGTGGCGAATCAAGGAAATCGCCGATGAAATCGACGGCAACATTGGCACCGTCAAACAGGCGATATTTCGCGCCGTGCGCAAACTGCGTGTGCACATGGCAAGACTTAAAGGTGATTTATCATGAACGATGACGAACAGAAACTTTGCGACGAGCTTGATCTTGCGAGAGCAATTCCAGCACCTGCGGATATGCAGCGACGCTGGCATGACAGTATCGATCGTGCAGCACAGCAGGAATACTCCGTACGTCGCGAGCCCGCACGCCCGTTCCATTTCACATCGTTCTTCTGGGGTGCCGCCGTAACGGCGGCGCTCGTTGCCGGCATCGGAATCGGTGCTTACTTAACAGGCGGGCCGACCACAATCCAGCCGAATAGCTATGTTGTTCAGGATATATCCACCGTGAGCGGTGCGGTGCCGGGTGCGTTTAAGCGTGGCCTGCAGGTTCATCTTCGCGACACGCGGCAATATATCGCGTCAATGCCGGTCGAGACAGCGGAGGATCGAACACTGCTTGTTCTACAGATCATTCAACAAAACCGCTTATTCGAGCGCGCCGCCGAACAAAACAGCTCGGACGATCTCGCTCGGGTATTGCGAGCTTTCGAGCCGATTTTATTGCGGCTCGCCGCCGATGACATCGCTCCCGCGGATGCGCAGGCTTTGCGAGACCAACTCGCGTTTGAACTCAAGATTATGCTAACCAAACTCGAGCGCGACACATCCAAAGACACACAATCGACTTAATTGAGGCACAGGAAAATGCACACTCGTTTGAAACTAATTGTTGTATTGCTGGCGCTGATCACGGCCAGCACCGGTGTGGCGCAAACGAGCCAGGCCGACCAGGATAAAGAAGAACTCAGGATGGCCGCCCTGGAAGCCCTGATGCATGCTCCGTCGGAACGAGCATTGCCCATCGTGATCAAAGTGTTGAACGGCGACAACAGTGACGACCTGAAAGAGAGCGCGCTGTTCATCCTGAGCCAGATAGACCATCCAGATGCAACCGCAAAACTGCTGGAGTTCGCGCGTAGCGGAGACGGCGAATTGCAACTTGAAGCGATTCGCATGATCGGCATCAGTGGCGAAAACGAGGCGATGGCTGGATTACACGATATATATGCTGCAGGCGACGAGGATGTGCGCGACGCAGTCCTGGAAGCGTACTTGATCGCCGATGACGTCGAGGGCGTCTTCAATATCGCGATGACTACCGAAAGCGAACACGAGTATGAAGAGGCCGTTACAATTCTGGCGGCAATGGATGCGCACGAAGCATTAAGCAAACTGCGTGAGGCGAAGGGCCCCTCGGACGCCCTGATCACGGCCTACATCATTTCCGACAACGATGCGGAGCTGCGAAAACTTGCGCTGGACGGCAGCGATATTGAATTGCAAATTGAGGCAATCCAGGCGCTAGGCATTGTCGGCGCGAACGATGCCGACACTGTTCTGGTCGAGATCTATCGCAGCACAGATTCGGAGGACATAAAAGAAGCAGCACTTGAAGGCCTTCTTATCGGCGACTACGACGACTCAGTGCTGGCTTTGTATCGCGCCAGCAATAACGTTGCGGAGAAGCGCGACCTGCTGGAGGTACTGGTGGTCATGGACAGTGACAGTGTGATGGAGGTCATCGAGGAAGCGTTGGCAGGTGACCAGTAATGTCATTACTCATTCGTATGCGCGGCTTGATCGCTTTCGCACTGATGATCGCCGCGGGTCTGGGTAATGAAACAATCGCGTCCGGTCTTATCGCGTTATCGGAGGATGGCTGGCACACCTGGCGGGTTCCGTCGGTAGAAATTCCGGGCGAGGAGCGCATTTACGTTCTAATGCGGTCGGGTGAGCCCACCGAGATCGAAGTGCCTGGCCGGTGGTGCAATACGCCACACGATGGTGAAGCCATTGACCTGGGGCTTGTGAGCACCGACGCGAGCATCGATTGGTTGCAGCAATATATAAAATCCCGGTCCGACCTTGGCTCAGACGCATTGGCCGCCATCTCGCGACATGCCGGCGATCGGTCGCTCAATGTATTAATTGAAATCGTTGAATCCGATTCTGATCATGAGCTACGCGAGGAAGCTGTATTCTGGATGGTTCTATCCGAATCCGACGCGGCTTTCCAATACATCGACCGGCTCATCATGAACGACTGATTCCGTCAGAATCGAAATACGAGTCCGGCAAACGTTTCGAGTTGACCCAGCATGTCGCCCTCAAGTTGAATCGCGCAAACATTGGCGGTCGGACCCGTCTGGCAAAATAGACGCGTACTGTCTCGCATAAACACACCGTTGAGCCGGGCCTCGAGCCGAAACCCAAGGCGCTTGCTGGACTGCATCTTGAAACCAAGACCGATTGAGCCCGATATGAATGTGTCGCTGTCACCATTGCCGGCTGCCGAGGTCGATTTGATATGGGTGCCGCCCAGCGTCAACACGAGATACGGACGCACGGCGTCCCCTTCCCACAGATACGTGCCACCAAATTGCAACGTATACAGGTCGATGTCGACTGATGGGTCTGCGAGCAGCGGATCACTTAGCTCGGCATCGGTTTGCTGCTGGGAGTAGTACACCTCCCACTGCGTGTTGTCTTTTTGACGATGATTCCAGATCAGCCCAAAACTTGGGGAGTCCTGTATCTCGTAAGTCGCATCGGAGTCCATGATGTCAACGGATCCACCGAAACGATAACCACCGAATATCGTGAACTCGGTATCGAGTTCCTGGCCAATAGCGCTAGTCGCGGTAATGAGGAGAACGAGCGCCAACCTTGTGTGGCGCAGATATATGGGTCTCATGGATATCTATAATGCGTTACCACCACGTGGCATACAATCCCGTCAGCATGAGAACTATGACGACTGATGCCCAGTTGAATCCCGAACTTGTGGACGTGTCGACTGCTTTGTAATCGATGGCTTTCGGGTGCTCGCCGCCTCCCTCAAGCTTCGACACGAGCATGCCGAGCAGCATACCCAGAATAAATGCCAGGCCAACGCGATCGATGAATGGTAGCGACGGCCAGTAAAAATAGCAGCCAACCGAGAAAACTGCCGATCCAATTGCCGCCCAGAGGGCGCCGTTCGCCGTCGTTTGTTTCCAGAAAATTGCGAGCAGGAAGATCGCGACGATACCCGGTGTAAAGAGACCCGTGAATTCCTGGATGTACTGGAATGCCTGGCTGAAATTACCGAGCAATGGCTTCGCGACAATCACCGCGATGATTAAAGCAGACAAGCTGGTAATGCGTCCGATCGTTACGAGCTGTTGTTCCGATCGCTCGCCATGATGAGCAACAATATCAATTGTAAATATCGTCGCAATACTGTTCATCATTGAGGCGAGTGACGACACGATCGCTGCAATTAGCGCCGCGAAAACCAGGCCCTTGATACCAACGGGCAGCAGCTTCATGACTTCAGGGTAAGCCTTGTCCGGCGCTGTCAGTTCGGGCGCAAGAATGACGGCGGCGATGCCTGGCAACACCACGATCACCGGCATCAGCATTTTCAGAAACGCGGCAAACACGATGCCTTTTTGCGCCTCGCGATTGCTCTTGGCCGCCAGTGCACGTTGAATGATGTACTGGTTAAAGCCCCAGTAGGACAAATTCATGACCCACATGCCGCCGACCAGCACCGAAATGCCTGGCAGGCTCATGTAGTTTGGATTGTCCTTCGACAAAATCATGTCGAACTTATCCGGCGCCTGTTCCATTACCATTTTGAACCCGGCGACAACGCCGGCACCACCGGATATCTCGTTCATCGAAATGTAGGCAATTAGCAGGCCGCCGAATACCAGTAACACGACTTGAATGATGTCGGTCAGCGCGACCGCTTTGAGTCCACCGTACAGTGAGTAAGCCGCCGCAAAAGCCGCAAGAAGAATGACCGCGTAGGTGATGTCCAGACCCGTGATCGTGTTGATCGCAAGCGCGCCGAGCCAGAGTATCGACGTAAGATTGACAAAAACATAGACGCCCAGCCAGAAGGTCGCGAGTACCGTACGAACACGGTGGTCATACCGCTGTTCAAGAAACTGCGGCATCGTATAGATTTCGTGTTTCAGGAACACGGGCAACAGGTATTTGCCGACTATGACAAGCGTCAGCGCTGACATCCACTCGTAAGACGCAATCGCGATGCCCATGACAAATGCGGAGCCTGATGCGCCGATGATTTGTTCAGCAGAAATGTTCGCTGCGATAAGAGAAGCACCGATCGCCCACCACGGCAATGCCTTGCCCGCCAGGAAATAGTCTTTGGTGTCTTTTTGGTGCCCGGCTTTCTCGCGCGACACCCATTGCGCTATGAACAGCAGGACCGCTGCATAAATGGCGACGACTGTGAGGTCCAATGATTCAAGATACATAGCTGTTCTCTTCTCTTGTTATCGTTTAGCGACTGACAAGCTCGTCCAGGCGGCCGTTGCCCGCAGCATACGGCAACAACGTAAATCCGTAGCTGTAACCGGTTTCGGTTAGCGAGTACTTCGATAACGTCCGTTTTCCCCAGGAATCATCGCCACCAACACCCATTTGGCCATAGTCGATATTTAGCGAAACGATGTCTCGCGGCACAACGTCGCTGACATGCATATTCACTCGCTCATCATCGACTCGCGCTTCTGGCCCGTCCTCCCGGGTAATCGCAATTTTCATTGGCGGCACGAAATCCGACAGGCGATTGTGATGCACGCTGAAACCGATGCGCTCATCGGCCAGTACCAATAGCCCCGCGCCAACACCGTCGTTGAGCGATACCCACCTTGTATCCGTTTTATAACCATTTTCCTGCGGCCGCATGTACGGTACGTAGTGGTCAGCGACCCTGTTCATGTGACGCCCAACATTGGCCGCAAGTTTGCGGTCCACGTAGTTCTCGAAAGGTCCTCGACCCAGCCACTCGACATTTTCGAGGCCGCGCACAAGCTCGACGTTCATGCCAACTCGAGGAAGTACTGGTAACCCGTCATTACGCTCGAATGTGTTGCCAATGTGCACGCGACCATTGCCAGCGAACGTGAAGATCGTCTTCCAGCGCGCGACTTCCACGCCGTCCTTGTCGTTGAATCCATACTCTGCAGTCACAATGACGGCCAGCTCCTGCGATACCGCCAACGACTTCAACGATCGATTACGACCTGCTTGCTCCCAGACGGCGGCCCAGTCCTGCATGTAGTTACCGAAATCGTTGTCGGTGGGTGCTCGCCAGAAATTCGGCGCCAGCGGCGTCAACATCAGCTCCTCACCAGCCTGGCTAAGGGATGACAACAGACCGGTCTCCTTGTCGACGGCGGCGGCCCAATTGGCGCCACTGATGCGAATCGCGTCTTCAGTCTCCGTAACAGACAGGGCGCCCAGGACCCACTCGTCCGATGCATACCGGCCCACCTCGCCTGGCAATTCGAACTGGGCTGTCGCGTATACGTTGCCGGCCGGCAGCAGGCCGCGCTTCTTGGGGGCATAAAGCCGCAGGTTCAGGTGATACTCGGGTCCGCTTCGAAATGCGCGTGAATCGTACGGCAGGAAAATGACACCCTCACTTTCGGGGCCAACATCGAGATCCCTGGCTACGCCGTTCTGTAGGACCTGTCCGTCCGCCAGCACCTCCCAATACAACTCGAACGCGGATAGATCGATAAAATCATAGTCGTTGCTGACTCGAACCGCACCGGATTCAAAATCATCCAGCGTGAAGTTAACGTGTTGGTAAACACGTGCCACTTCCCAGTACGCGGGTTGCGGGCGGCGATCGGGAAACACAATACCGTTAAAGTTGAAGTTGCCACTGGATGGAACGTCCGGCGGCCCGTAGTCGCCGCCATAAGTCCAGTACGGCACGCCCTCTTCATTATGCTCGAGCAGTCCCTGGTCGACCCAGTCCCAGATAAAAGCGCCAGCCAGGACATCGTAACGATTGATCACGTCCCAGTAATCCACCAAGTTGCCCGTACTGTTTCCCATCGAGTGCGAGTATTCGGCCAGTAAGAATGGTCGATCGTTGCGCGTCTGCGCATATTGCTCCAGGTCCCAATATCGCCAGTACATATTCGTTTCAAAGTCTGAATGTCGTTCGTCGAATTGCTCGGTAACGAAATCGGTAATGAGGTGCACGGGCCGCGAAAGATCGCGCGACTTGATCCAGGCATAAGTCGCGCCCATATTCATACCATCGCCAGCTTCGTTACCCAGCGACCAGATAACGACGGATGGAAAATTTTTGCTGCGCTCGAGCATGCGTTGCGTACGATCGACATGGTGCGCCATCCAGTGCGGTTTGTTGCCGAGCGTTTTGCCGTGACCGTAGCCGTAGCCGTGGCTTTCGATGTTG